>ERZ857775.75-NODE-75-length-133446-cov-6.314556_pt1 | contig 133446 bp, 90 predicted proteins | sample MGYA00519698_ERZ857775 | MGnify/ENA primary metagenome ERZ857775 (study PRJEB31778, sample SAMEA3449363) | human gut metagenome | biome: human gut; feature: human-associated habitat; material: faeces | place: United Kingdom | collected 2010/2012 ...
ATGCAAACGAGCGCAATGAGAGTTTACTCTCAAATTGCCGAGTGCAGCTTATCTTATGCAAAGATAATGAATAAAATGTAAACGCGCCACGACACGGTGACTAACATTGGGATAATATGCGAAAAACGTGCGGTCAGTAGTTGTCGAGTATGCGTTTCTGGCGTTCGCGCTCCTTCTTCGACACGCGTCTCTTGCTCTTGTCGAAGATGCCGAAGAAGTCGAAACTGTTGCCGCTCTTCGGCTTCACGGGCACTGCCTTGCTCTCCTGTCCGAGGCTCTTCTTGAGCGTGCTCAGCCCGTCGCCCGGCAAGACAATCTCCACGCCGCTGAGCGTTTTCACCTCGGGGATGAGGAAAATGGTGTCGCGCCTCATCTCGTCAGCGGTCAGGTTGCGCCGCAGATAGCCCTTGCATATGACAGACGCTCCCCGGTATGAGCCGCTCAGGGCGAACCTTCCACGGTAGTCGGTGGCTACCTTCTCGCCTCCGTCGGTCACTACCAAGGCGTCGCGCAGCGGTTTGCGCGACGACATGTCTGCCACAACCGCGCCGCTCTGCGCTGCCACACGCACCGCGGCGAAGACTGATAAGATTATGAGAAAATGTCTTGTCATGCCTGTAAATGCTGTTTCCCTACGTCAGGCATGTCAGTGTCCGGCTGGCGCGCACGCTGTCTGTAGCGTGGCGTACGTCCGTTGCCTACGCACACATGTCTTATGTCTATCGAAGCGTAAATATACGATTATAAACTCATATGCGCATTCACGAGCCACGGCTTTTTCGTTTTTTTCAGCATATATCATAATTGTTTGCACACCTCCCCACCCTTTACAGCCCTCTGCCCAGGGCATGCGCGCACCCGACACACTTCAGGCAGACAGGGAAGGAAAGGTCTTTTGTGAATATTTATGCACTAACGGAAGTAAAAAATCTTTACATTCCGGATTCGCGAAACAGAACGCCGGAAAGCCGGTGACGCGCCTTCCGCACACCCGTCCGGCACACACCGGCGCGGGTCTACCTCCCTATCTCCCCTCCACACGCCCCGAATGAGCGGCGCAAAAACGCTCCGCAGGCTCACCGAACAGCCTCTTCCATAGTACGGGAAAGCCTAATCCGTGCCGCCGAAGAGGCTCTTCGGGCATGCCGGAAAGGCTCTTTCGCAAGACAGGAAAGCCGTCACAGGCACGCGGAAGAACATAAGCAACTGGGCAACAAGGCGTTATGCAAAACGCCCATAACCAGCCTATACGCCGCAGGAAAATCTTTTGCGCATTGCAAGGGCACTCTCGTGGAGTTGACGGTGAATAATTATGCAAAAACCGGGAAGCATTACGCATATTCATGCAAAACTCCCGTGACGCCGACAGAGACGGATGGCGGATGGGGCGGAGCATATATAATATCACGTAGGAAGAATATATTATATCATATAAAATAATGCAGATTATCATATAAGAAAAATATATTTTATCGCATAAAGGCATATATTGTACAGCATAAAAGAGTATACAATATTATATATGTATGCTGATATAATACACCTGTCAGGCATGATGCCGCTGCCATGCTGTCACTTCCGGAAATGCCGCCCGGCTCTTTTCCATGCACGGCATCAGTACACACGCACCCTTACCCACGCGCAGTCTTACCGCCACATGGCGTGCCTGAACGGACGGCAGGCACCTCTGTGGAGAGAGGCATGCCGCCACGCATAACGCCGCCATGCTGATTAGGGGAAACGGCTGGGGGAAAGAAACATCCGTGAAATGTCATTGTAAAACATTTATAATTGCGGAGAAACGCGGGCGCAACATGCCTCCCTTAATTTTGCAGCCGGAAAATAAGACATAACATATTAGGAAATGACAAGAGTAAAAAGATTTGTCGCCGCAACGGCACTGGCTCTCATATCGGCTGTCGCGGCATACGCAGAAGGGATAACAGGCATAGTGCTCGACAAGAAAGACCGCCAGCCGCTCATCGGAGCCACGGTGCAGGTGGCGGGAACAGGCGTGAAGGCAATAACCGACATAGACGGGAAGTTCAGCCTCAACGGTCTGAAGGCAGGAAAATACAGCATCACCGTAAACTATATTTCATACAAGACAGTGACCCTTGACGGCGTCGAGGCTCTGAAATACACCGAAGGACACGCTCTCACCATTGAGATGGAGACCGACGAGCAGACGCTCGGCGAGGTGTCAGTGGTGGGCATAATGAAGCAGAACACCGACGTGGCTATGCTCCAGGCGGCACGCAAAAGCCAGTTGGTGGTGAGCAACGTGTCGGCTCAGGAGATAAAGCGCACGCAGGACTCGAACGCGGGCGAGGTGATAAGACGTGTGCCTGGCGTGAGCATAATAGACGAGAAGTTTGTCATGGTGCGCGGTCTGTCGCAGCGATACAACAACGTATGGATAAACGGCGGAGCCGTGCCGAGCAGCGAGGCTGACTCGCGCGCCTTCTCCTTCGACATCATCCCGAGCGCGCAGATAGACAACATGCAGATAATAAAGACCCCGGCAGCTGAGTTCCCGGCAGACTACAGCGGCGGCTTCATCACCATAAACACGAAGGACATACCCACGGAGAACATAGCCGAGATACAGGTGGGAGGCAACTGGAACGACGCCACCGCCTTCTCGTCATTCAGACATGCCAAAGGCTCGGGCACCGACTTCCTCGGCTTTGACAACGGCATGAGAGGACTGTCGGGCGGCATCAACGCCGTGCTCAACCCCATCGCAGGCAACGGCACAGACCTGCTGAACAACGGTCTGAACAACGACTGGCGCATAAGGGAGAGCCATCCGCTCGGCGACCTGAAGCTGTCGGCTAACATCGGACGCCGCTGGAGATGGGCGGGAAGGCAGATGGGACTCATCGCCGCGCTGAACTACAGCAACGAGTACAGGAAGTATGAGGACATGACCAACAACCTGTTCGGCGTGTACAACACCGAGGACGACAGGTCCAACTATCTCAGACGCTCCACCGACGACCAGTACAACCGCAACGTGAGACTGGGAGCTATGCTCAACATGACGCTCCTCTCAGCCGACGGCAACAGCAAATACCAGTTCAAGAACATATTCAACCAGCTGGGGAACGACCGCTACACATGGCGCGAGGGCGTGAGCGCACAGTCTGACACGGAACACTCCGCAGAATACTACTACCGCAGCCGCACCACATACAACGGACAGCTGACCGGCAAACACACTTTCAGGAACGACGAACTGGACTGGAGCGCAAGCTATTCATACGCCAACCGCAACGTGCCGGACAGACGGCGGTATCTGGTGAACGACGCTCTGGAGACCGGAGTGATACAGCTCACCAACTCGAACGACATCTCGCGCGAATGGACAAAGCTCGACGAGCACATCGCCTCAGCCGCCGTGAACAACAGGCACAGCTTCAAGTTCGGCTCATGGGAGCCGGTGCTGAAGTTCGGAGCCTACGGAGAGTACCGCACAAGAAAATACACCACGCGCGACTTCATATACAACTGGAACGCCGCAGACAACACTCTTCCGGACGGATTCAGGCAGAACGACCTCTCCGAGATGCTCAGCGACGAGAGCTACTTCGGTGCGGACCGCCTCTATCTGATGGAGGAACAGCACATGCGCAACAACTATAAAGGCAACAACACTCAGGGTGCGGGATACATCGCGGCTACCATCCCGGCTGGCAGACTGAGCATACTTGCGGGACTGCGCTACGAATACAACCACATGGAACTCATCACCAACACCCGCGACTATGAGGAAAGCCCGTTCAGCCACAACTATGAATACAGCGACCTTTTCCCTTCGCTGAACACCACCTACAAGATAAACGACAAGCATCAGGTGAGGTTCTCGTACGGAAAGACGGTGAACAGACCTGAGTTCAGAGAGGTGTCGCCGTCGGTGTTCTACGACTTCGACCTTGCATCCAACGTGGAGGGAAACACCGAACTCAAGCCCTGCTACATACAGAACGTGGACCTGCGCTATGAGTTCTACCCCTCGAAAGGCGAGGTGATATCGCTGGCGGCATTCTACAAGCACTTCGACTCGCCCATAGAATGGACCTACACCGTGGCTGGCGGAACAAACCTGATATACTCATACATGAACGCCAAATCGGCAAAGAGCTACGGACTGGAGCTCGACATACGCAAGGACCTGTCGTTCATCGGGCTGCCCGGCTTCAGCTGGTCGTTCAACGGAGCGCTCATCAAGAGCCGCGTGAACTTCGAGAAAGGGTCGAGAGAGGAAGACAGACCTATGCAGGGACAGTCGCCCTATCTCATAAACACAGGAATATTCTACAACAACGACAAGCTGCAACTGAGCGTGGCGGCTCTCTACAACCGCATAGGCAAACGCATAATAGGCGTGGGACGCAGCGAGGGAACGACGAGCGACAACGAGGCTCTGCGCGTGCCCGACAGCTATGAGATGCCGCGCGACGTGATAGACCTGTCCGTGTCGAAGATGTTCGGCAGCCACTGGGAGGTGAAGTTCAACGTGCGCGACCTGCTCGCACAGACTGTATACTACAAGCAGTTTGCCGACGTGCACTACCAGGACGGCAGCCGCAAGGAAGTGCAGCAGATAACAAGGGCGTTCAAGCCCGGACGCAACTTCGGACTGAGTGCCGTATACAAGTTCTGAAAAAGCATCATAAAACAACAAGACAACCATTCATACAATTAATAATTATGTTTAACCAAACAAGCATTATGAACAAATTCAAATTCTACGGATGCCTCGGCATCCTTGCCGCATCGTTCACATTCTGTGCCTGCGGCGACGATGATGACAAAGGGAAAGAAACCGAAAAGAACGACGTGACATGGTCTACCGACGGCGGAATAAAGGCTTGCGACCACATCCTTTTCACTGCCGACGGCGACGCCAACGTAAGTGACAACGGCAGGCAGATAGGCAACGGCGACCAGGAGTTTGTCTTCACAGGCAAGCAGACCATAAAGAAAGGCACCTACATCCTCAAAGGCTGGGTGTACATAGCCGACGGTGCGGAACTCACAATAGAGCCGGGCACGATAATAAAGGGTGACAAGCAGACAAAGGCTTCGCTCATAGCAGAGCGCGGCGGAAAGCTCATCGCACAGGGAACAGCGCAGGAGCCCATCGTCTTCACATCAGAGGAGGCTAAAGGCAACCGCCGTCCGGGCGACTGGGGAGGCGTGATTCTCTGCGGAAAAGCGGTGAACAACAACACCGAGATGCAGATAGAGGGCGGTCCGCGCACCAAGCATGGCGGATCGGACAACAGCGACAACTCCGGCGTTCTGAGCTATGTGCGCATAGAGTTCGCAGGATATCCCTTCCAGACCGACCAGGAGATAAACGGCCTTACACTCGGTTCGATAGGAAGCGGAACAAAAATAGACCACGTGCAGGTGTCTTACTCTAACGACGACTCTTACGAGTGGTTCGGCGGAACGGTGGACTGCAAGTATCTCGTGGCATACAGAGGATGGGACGACGACTTCGACACGGACAACGGATTCAGCGGCAACGTGCAGTTCGCACTGTCAGTACGCGACTCCAAGATAGCCGACACGTCGCAGAGCAACGGCTTCGAGAGCGACAACAACGCAAGCGGCTCGACAAGCTCGCCGTTCACTTCGGCAGTGTTCTCCAACGTGACTTTCATCGGTCCGAAGGCTGTAGACGCATCGTTCCAGAACAATTCCGACTACATCAACGGCGGCTCGGTGTATCCCAACAACGGCTCAAGCCTCGGACGTTTTCAGGCTGCCATGCACATACGACGCAACTCTCACCTGAACTGCTTCAACTCTGTGGCAGTGGGATGGCCCATCGGTCTGATACTCGACAACGAGAAGGGCGACACCCAGGGAGCCGCAACGGCAGGCACACTGAAGCTTAACAACATATGGTTCGCAGGCATGGACGTGCTCGGAACAGACTTCAACAAGATATACGAGGACGGTCTCTACGACTATGAGACAGGCACCGTTGACAACACAAAGAACTCCTTCGCCCACACGTTCTTCGAACTGGCTGCGAACAACAACAGGCATTTCGACTCGGCTGACGGATGGTTCGACCGGACAGGATATATCCCCGCAGCAGGCAGCCCGCTCATCGGTGCGGCATCGTTCACAGAAGCCATACTCAACGGATGCACAGCAGTGGACTACATCGGAGCTTTCGCTGCCGGCGACACATGGCTCGACGGATGGACAAACTTCGACCCGCAGAACGCCGACTATTGATTTCCTTAACTGAAAAAAGAAGAAGAACCGGTGATTAAAGAAGACTCCATAGACTGAGATAAACGCCGGTTCTTTCTTTCGACAACATTATATATAAAAAGCGGCAGGCATGTCCGACGTTACAGTCTGAACCATGCCTGCCGCTTGTATTGCGTTTCCGGTCCCGCCGCCGCATTATTGTTTCTCGGCGAGAGCCTGCATTATCTTGCCTTCAAGCTCCTCGCAGAGTTCGGGATTGTCCTTGAGCAGTGACTTGGTGGCGTCGCGTCCCTGTCCCAGACGGGAGCTTCCGTAAGAATACCACGAGCCGCTCTTCTGGATGATGCCGCACTCCACGCCAAGGTCAACAATCTCTCCTACCTTTGAGATGCCCTCTCCGAACATTATCTCAAACTCCGCCTTGCGGAACGGAGGAGCCACTTTGTTCTTCACAACCTTTACCCTTACGAGGTTGCCGATAATCTGGTCGCCGTCCTTAATGCCCGTAACCTTGCGGATGTCGAGGCGTACGCTGGCATAGAACTTGAGCGCGTTGCCACCCGTTGTGGTCTCCGGATTGCCGAACATCATGCCTATCTTCTCACGCAACTGGTTGATGAAGATGCACGTTGTGTTGGTCTTGCTGATGGTGGATGTGAGCTTACGCAACGCCTGACTCATCAGACGAGCCTGCAATCCGACGTTGTTGTCACCCATGTCGCCCTCTATCTCCTTCTTCGGAGTGAGCGCGGCAACGGAGTCGATGACTATGATGTCGATAGCCGAAGAGCGTATGAGCTGGTCGGCTATTTCGAGAGCCTGCTCGCCGTTGTCGGGCTGCGATATCCACAGATTGTCCACATCCACGCCCAGCTTAGCCGCATAGAAGCGGTCGAAAGCATGCTCCGCGTCGATGAAAGCCGCTATTCCGCCAGCCTTCTGCGCCTCGGCAATGGCATGGATGGCAAGCGTTGTCTTACCGGAGCTCTCCGGTCCGTATATCTCAATGATTCGTCCGCGCGGATAGCCCCCCACCCCGAGAGCCGAGTCAAGGGCTATGCTTCCTGTCGGGATGACCTCGACGTTCTCTATATGTTCGTCACCAAGTTTCATGATAGACCCCTTACCGAAGTCTTTCTCTATCTTCGACATTGCCGCCTGAAGAGCTTTCAGCTTGCCCTCATTTGAGGCGGCAGCGCCCGTATTTTCCTTTTCCTTTGCCATTTAGGTTCTGTTTTCAATTATGAATGAATGTGGCGCACGCCGCGATCCGGCGACAGTCTGCCGTCAGAAGAGGCTGTCCGGGGCAGGCGTGCGTTGGGTTGTGCGATGAAAAATGCAGGCTGAGGAGCGTCAGAGTTCAAGATCCGCGTTGAAGATCTCATGCCATGGAAGTCCCTGTTTGTTGAGTTGCTCCATGAAAGGATCGGGATCGAACTCCTCGACATTCCACACACCGGGACGGCGCCACAGCCCTTTGAAGAACATCATGGCACCTATCATTGCCGGCACACCTGTGGTATAGCTCACTCCCTGCATGCCTGTCTCGTTGAAGGCAGCCTGATGCGAGCAGTTGTTATATATATAATAGGTGAGCTCCTTGCCGTCTTTCAGTCCGCGTATGCGGCATCCTATGCTTGTCTGTCCCTCGTAGTTCTGACCGAGATCCTGCGGGTTTGGCAGCACAGCCTTGAGGAACTGCAGCGGCACTATCTTCTTTCCCTCATAGTCGATGGGCACGATGCTTGCCATGCCGATGTTCTGAATGACGCGCAGGTGTGTGAGATACTCCTGTCCGAAAGTCATCCAGAAGCGCGCGCGGCGTATCGTGGGATAGTTCTTCACGAGGCTCTCTATCTCCTCATGATGGAGCAGATAGCTCTCCTTCGGACCGATCTCCGGATAGGTGAGCGGCTTGTGTATCTCGAGAGGCTCGGTCTCCACCCACTTGCCATTCTCCCAGTAAAGACCCTTCTGGGTTATCTCGCGGATGTTGATTTCCGGATTGAAGTTGGTGGCGAAAGCCTTATGGTGGTCGCCGGCGTTGCAGTCGACGATGTCAAGATACTGTATCTCGTCGAAATGATGCTTTGCGGCATAAGCCGTGAAGATGCTTGTCACGCCCGGGTCGAAGCCACATCCCAGTATGGCAGTGAGTCCGGCGTCCTCGAAGCGTTTCTTGTAAGCCCACTGCCACGAGTATTCGAAGTGAGCCTCATCCTTCGGTTCGTAGTTCGCCGTGTCCAGATAGCTGCATCCGCAAGCAAGGCACGCCTCCATGATGGTGAGGTCCTGATAAGGCAGCGCGAGGTTTATGACCAGCTCAGGCTTGTAGTCATTCATGAGAGCCTTGAGCTGTTCGACGTCGTCGGCGTCCACCTGAGCTGTCTTGATATTAGGATTTCCTATTGCCTCGACAATCTTGTCGCACTTCGACTTAGTGCGGCTGGCAATCATGAAATCTGTAAACACATCGGCGTTCTGAGCTATCTTGAACGCAGCCACGGTGGCAACGCCTCCCGCGCCAATCATTAACACTTTTCCCATATTTTCTCAGATATTAGTTGTTTTCAAGCAATTTATGAATAATGAACATCCATGCCGGACATTGCAGGAATCCGCAAACTGACTCCGGAAGGAACGTCCGGCATGTCACTTCAGTTCGTCCGACCTTATGCCAAGGGCACTCATGAGCGAGTAGCCGAGTATTTCCTGTCTGAAATTGCCGCCGGGCATGGGCTGCATGGCGAACATTGTGACGCGCTTCTCGTCGTCCACGCGGCGGAGGATGTGGCACAGACAGTCGTAGAGTGCGGCGCGACTGTCATCCGGGACAATCATTATGCGCCTTGTCTCCTTACCGGCACACACAGCCTCGACCACATCGGCGAAGAACTCGTCGCGGCTTACGATGTCCTCCACTGGCAATGCCGAGATGGAGAACTCGCCGAGATTGTCCTTGAAAGCCTTGCCGTTGAGCTCGCCGGCAAGATTGCCCGGAGCGAAATTTTCCAGCCCGGCATGCTCACGGTCGTGTATGAGCACCACCTGTACGTGGTTGTCTCCCTCGCGCACTCCGCCGTCGAGAGCCACGCAGTCTATCCATCTCGCCATGTCAGCCTTAGGTATGCGCCTGCCTATCATGCGCTCGAAATTGACTATAAGATTGAATGCCACGCGGTCGATATAGCCTGCATCGGCTATGATGACGTTCTCGCTCCACTTCACACTGTTGTCTGTCATGTTGTTCATATTAGCAAAGATAATGCAAACGAGAGGAAAGAAAGCTTGCTTTCTATTTCCCGAGTGCAGCTTATCTTATGCAAAGATAAGACAAATCGGGCGCAGAACAAAATAAATAAAAGGAATAGTTCCATTTATTTTTCATACGTAGACAGAGCCGTGTTCATGCCGGGACGGTACGGAGAGGACGCACCATAGGACTGGAAAAGCCGTTTACATCTGTCACCGTACGGCGAATGCTGCGACCCACACGAGAACGCCCCGCCATGCCACACAGCAGACAAAAGAAAAAGGAGCCTGCCTCACGGCAGCCCCTTTCTGTTGATGAAGAAACATTTTTATGAAAATATTGATTATCTCAGCGCGTCCGCTGCCATTTTGAGCAGGCTTTTCACGTATTTGTCGTACGTTTCTGACGACATGTCGGTGAGCGTTGTACGGCACAGCGCACGTTCGTCCTTCGACAGCAGACTGCCCTTGCTCTTGCACAGACTGAGCATCCTGTTGGCTATGGTTGTCTCCATGGCAATTCCTGAATGTTCGCGCACGGCGTCCATGAACACAGAGCGCAGATTGCCGAAAAGGTCGAGGAACTTGGACGGGCTGTTCACATCGCCCAGCTCGTCTGAACCGTCATCCACGATGTTTCCGTTCTTGTATATCACCGTTTTGGTGTCGTTCTCGTTGTTGTATGTCACCACCGTCCCGTCAGGCAATATTGTTGTGCGCACCGCAACGTTCTCTTTCTTTTCTTTGTTCGCCTTCGGGTCGCGGCTGTATATGATGTGTATGGAGCCCGAGTAATAGTTGTGCTCGCCCTTGCCGTCCCTCACCTTCTCTTCATACCACACCAGGGCATAACTCCAACGCCATGTGGTGTCGGAATCGTCCCTGAAGTTTAGCACTATGTAGTTGCGGTCGTAGTGTGTCCCGAATGTATATGATTTGGAGATATCGGCACCAAATGCTATATTACAAGTCTCACCGCTGCCGCTTCCGGCATCCTTCATCATTATGAAATATGCCTTGCCGCTGTCGTTGAGGAACGCCTTGCGAAGACGTTCCAGCTTGTCTATGTCAGCGCGTATGAGCCTGAAGCGTATTTCGTGGAACATGGCGTTCTTCCCCGCTTCGGGCACATATTCATTATTTTTATTATTGGATATGATGTATTCGTGACTTTTCTTGTCCTGCAGGAATTTGTCTATTGCCTTGCCGATGTGCTGTTGCGCAAAGACCGACATCGCAAGAACCGCCATCGTCAGCGTGGCTGACAGTCTGTATATTGCATTCATATATGTATGTTTTTTTATTGTTTGACAGATTATTGTTCGTTTTATCAATAGCGTCAGTACATCTCGCCGGCGTCTGACGCACCGTCTCCACCGTCCTGTCCGTCGTTATAGTTCACTCCAGCCATCTCAAGAGCCTTCACCTTGTTGAGCGTCCCGACATCGCGCAGGAGTGCCTCGCTCACCGCCTCTATGGCGCGCAGCTTCTCGGCAAGCAGCCTTTCGGCGGCAGCGATGGAGTCGGCAGGCACCCGTGTCTCAGGCACAACGTTCTCCGCCAGATATACCTTGGGAGGCGCAGGCTTGTAGCGGTAGCGTGAGACGCGGCGTCGTTCGGGCTTGCGCACAGGGCGTGCAGGAGGTAGGTCTGACGTATCAGCCTCGGCAGACTCCGCACTGTCGGCAGGCACAGGCTCCACGCTCATAGCGACGGGCTGTCTGACAGGAGCCTCCGGAGCCTCACCTCGGGGCAGCACCATGACCATCAGCACGGCTACGGCAGCCGCAGCCGCCACGGCAAGCCACACACGGCGGGCACTGCGCGAGGGGCAGGCGGCAACCTTATCCTGCCCCAGCGGCATGCCTGCATCGAAATATGCGAACATCTCCTTATACACTCTCCACTCACGGGGCACGTCGTGCGTGCGGTAGTAAGAGGCAAGGCGCGCTTCCTCCTCAATGGTGGTCTGTCCGTCCATGAAGCGTCGCGTGAGCTGTTTTATGTGTTCAAATTCGTTTGTCATAAGTGTCGTCCGTTTATTATTTTTCTTTTTCTGATGTCTTCCAATAGTCTCTGGCGCGCCCTACATAGGAGTGTCGCCACAGACGAAACAGCTATTCCCATTATGGCTGCTATCTCACCGTTGGTCTTGCATTCCACCTGACGCAGATGCAGCACCTGATATTCTGACGACGGCAGTCTTGCGAGCTTCCGGCTCAGCCACTGCTCGTTCTCAGCCATCTCGAGCCTTGTGTCGGGTCCCGGAGAGCCGTCGGTGATGAGAGGTCTGCCGTCGAGCGTGACAGGACGCTGCCTCCTCAGCGCCGAAACACTGAGATGCGCGGCAATGCTTACGGCAAGAGCCTCAACCGAGCGGTAACGGTCGAGCTCGTCGCGCATCGCCCAAAGCTTGAGCATTGTGTCCTGCGCCGTGTCCTCAGCCTCCTCTTCGGAGAGTCCGTAGTGACGGGCTACGCCAAGCACCTTCGCCCTTATTGCGGCGGCGATATTTTCAAAATCGTTCTGCTCCACTCTGGTATGGCTGTGTTTATCCGTTCTTATTCATCTCTACACCCGACTTTCGTATATATCAGGAGAAAGGCAGCGGCATGACGTCACACCGGACATGGCACCGCCCTTATGCCTCTCTTTATATGAGACGTATGAGGAATCGATTTCTAAACATGATTAACACACATTAACACCAATCGCATCCGATATCATCCCGTCACCGCTTTCACGGGAGCGGACGACGCACACGGAAGAACGGCGGAATGCCTCCTGACGGTAAAAAATATTGACAGCAGAAAATAGCAAACCGGAAAGCGCGGAAGCCCTGAAACGCATCTGAAGCGCATAAATATACATACGGCGACGCCTGTTAATGCTGTCAGACTTGCAGAAGAGCCTTTTCCGCACCGCTGAAACAGCTTTTCCGCACACCGATAAAGGCTCCGCCACCACATGAAAGAGGCTCTTCCGCATGCCGGAACGGGCTTTTTGGCGCGGCAGGAAAGGGCATATCGCAAGCACAGATGACATAAACCACACATTATCAACAGCTTACACAAGCCCCAAAATACGCGCGCAGAGCCGGACGGAGAATTTATTTTTTCGTACAGCCGAATCTCAGCGAGTTGGGCGGCAACAGTAAGGCGGCGTGGCAAGCCAGCAACACAGGGCTCTCATCATATGAAATCCGCACGCACGGACGGTACGAATACCATCTCAAAACATGTCATTTTGTCATACAATCTGCCAACAACCGCAGCGTTTCCGACATTTGGCATGCCATTTGTTACTATGACAGCGGACGACTGTCCAAAGATAACATTAAATTGGAATAATAACAAAAAAAAGATAAATATTATGGGAAAGATTATTGGAATCGACTTAGGTACTACGAACTCTTGCGTTGCCGTGTTTGAAGGCAACGAACCTGTAGTGATAACAAACAGCGAAGGCAAGCGCACCACTCCTTCGGTTGTGGGATTCGTGAAAGACGGTGAGCGCAAGGTGGGCGACCCTGCCAAGAGACAGGCTATCACCAACCCGAAGAACACCGTGTACTCTATAAAACGCTTCATGGGCGAGACCTACGCACAGAGCCAGAAAGAGGCAGAGCGCGTTCCGTTCAGCGTTGTGAACGAAGGCGGTTATCCGCGTGTGGACATCGAGGGACGTAAGTATACTCCGCAGGAGATTTCGGCGATGATACTCCAGAAGATGAAGAAGACCGCAGAGGACTATCTGGGACAGGAAGTGACGGATGCGGTCATCACAGTGCCGGCATACTTCTCCGACTCTCAGCGTCAGGCAACAAAGGAGGCAGGACAGATTGCGGGTCTCAACGTTCGCCGTATAGTGAACGAACCTACTGCGGCAGCCCTTGCCTACGGTGTGGACAAGGCAAACAAGGACATGAAGATAGCCGTGTTCGACCTTGGTGGAGGTACGTTCGATATATCTATCCTCGAGTTCGGAGGCGGTGTGTTCGAGGTTCTTTCAACAAACGGTGACACCCATCTGGGCGGTGACGATTTCGACCAGGTGATAATAGACTGGCTCGTAAACGGCTTCAAGGCTGACGAAGGCATCGACCTGAGCAAGGACCCGATGGCAATGCAGCGTCTGAAAGAGGCTGCCGAGAAAGCCAAGATAGAGCTTTCGAGCACAACATCTACGGAAATCAACCTGCCGTACATATCTGCCGAAGGCGGTGTGCCGAAACATCTCGTGAAGACTCTTACACGTTCGCAGTTCGAACAGCTGGCTCATGACCTCATACAGGCATGCCTCGTTCCGTGCCAGAACGCCATGAGAGACGCCAAGCTCTCAACATCGCAGATAGACGAGGTGATACTCGTCGGCGGCTCAAGCCGTATACCTGCCGTACAGACACTCGTGAAGAACTACTTCGGCAAAGAGCCTTCAAAGGGTGTGAACCCGGATGAGGTGGTTGCAGTGGGCGCATCCATACAGGGCGCAATCCTCAACAAGGAAGGCGGTGTGGGCGACATCGTGCTGCTCGACGTCACTCCGCTGACACTGGGTATAGAGACAATGGGCGGCGTGATGACAAAACTCATCGACGCCAACACAACAATACCTTGCAAGAAGAGCGAGACATTCTCCACCGCAGTGGACAACCAGACGGCAGTGACAATACACGTACTGCAGGGTGAGCGTCCGATGGCGTCGCAGAACAAAAGCATCGGTCAGTTCAACCTCGAGGGCATCGCTCCGGCACGTCGCGGCGTTCCGCAGATTGAGGTGACGTTCGACATCGACGCCAACGGTATTCTGAACGTTAGCGCAAAGGACAAAGCCACCGGCAAGGAGCAGGCAATACGCATCGAGGCATCGTCCGGTCTGAGCAAGGAGGAGATTGACCGCATGAAGGCAGAGGCAGAACAGAATGCCGAGGCTGACAAGAAGGAGCGCGAGCGCGTGGACAAGATGAATCAGGCAGACTCGATGATATTCACCACCGAAAACTTCCTGAAGGACAACGGCGACAAGATTCCGGCAGACCAGAAACCGGCAATCGAGTCCGCTCTCCAGCAACTGAAAGACGCTCACAAGAACGGTGACGTGGCAGCAATAGACAACGCCATAAACAATCTGAACACCGTTATGCAGAACGCAAGCGCACAGATGTATCAGGGCGCACAGCCTAACCAGAACGCACAGGCTGACCAGCAGACCCAGAACAACAGCGCGAAAAACGATGACAACATTCAGGATGCGGACTTTGAGGAAGTCAAATGATTCCGATAAGTAAATACATACTAAATCGCAAGCAAAAGCGTGCAGCTCAATGAGTTGCACGCTTTTTGCGTTTATGGGGTTATTGGTTTCTATGCCTTTTTTACGCCCTTTTTTATCTCTTATTTGCGACATATTTGCGACAAGACAAAAAAGTAGATAATGTGGGACAAAATCCTACTAATCTCAACTAATACATATTTAAAAGTAGATAATATGCCAACAATCGGATTTGAAATCAAAAGGAAGTGTAAGGTCTGCGGCAAGGTCTTTGTCGCAAAGACACTTGACAGCCATTATTGTTCGCCTAAATGCAGCAAAGTGGCTTGGAAACGCAAAAAGGATGCAAAGGATAAAAACGCACGGTTAGAAGCCATCGCCCAGCAAATACCCGACATCAGAGAGTATATTTCCGTAAAGGAAGCTGTGGCTATGTTCGGTGTGGAACGTAACACCTTGTACAGACTGATAAAATCAGGGCGTATTCCTGCCGTTAATATCGGCACCCGTCTTATACGCATTAAGCGTTCTGACATGGAGAATCGTTTCCTTACCCGTCCGGAGAGCATTGCTGAAAAAGAGAAACCTATTCCCAAACTTTACAGTATGGAGCCGGAGGACTGTTATACCATTACTCAGGTTTGTGAGAAATATCATATCAATGACAGTTCCGTATGGGCGCACGTCAGAAAATACTCCATTCCATCCCGACAAATCGGGAACTATGTATATGTACCCAAACAAGAAATAGATAACCTTTATAAATCAGAGATAGAATGAAGAAAGCATTACTCAACACCAAAGTGACCGTCAAGCTCAGAAGGTCGAGATACAAGGAAGAGTGGTATTTGATTATCGAATCATATCCAGTGTACAAACGTGGCTCAAACAGAGCAAGCCGAGTGGTAGAGTCAATCAACCGGACTATATCCACACCCATTTGGGACAAGTCATCTATTGCACGCATCTTGCCGGATGGTAGCTTCAACTACAAGCCGAAGAGGGATTTGAACGGAATTATTCAATGCCGTTCAACAATCGACCAGGAAGCTTGTATCTATGCCGATAATGTCCGGAAGTTGCGTCAGCATGAGTATGATAGTGCCATTCTCTATACAGATAAGGAGAATGAACTTGCAGCGCAGAATGAACGTAGTGAACAGGACTTCATCAAATACTTCAACGGCATCATCAGCAAACGCCATCCCAACAGTTCAAATTCGATTATCGTCAATTGGATGCGTGTGGGCGAGTTGCTGAAAATCTATTCGCAAGGGAATCCCATTCCGTTCAAATCCATCTCCGTAAAATTGCTTGAGGACATCAAGATGTTCCTGCTCCGTGCCCCAATGGGAGGTAACAAGAAAGGCACAATCTCACAGAATACGGCATCCACTTATTTCTCTATCGTCAAGGCCGGACTGAAACAAGCATTCATTGATGAATACCTAACCGTTGACATCAGTGCAAAGGTGAAAGGTATCAGTTCGATTGAAAAGCCTCGTGTTGCTCTTACTATGAATGAGGTACAGATGTTGGTTGACACGCCTTGTAAAGATGATGTTCTGAAACGTGCGTTCCTGTTCTCAATCCTGACCGGCTTACGCCACAGTGACATAAAGCCGTTAAAGTGGAAACAGATTCAGCAGACAAGCAAAGGAACGTGGCAGGCCGTGGTTGTACAGCAAAAGACAAAGAAGCTCGATTGTAAGCCCGTTACTGCACAGGCGTTGCAACTGTGTGGTGAACGCCCAGATGATGATGAACGCCTGGTGTTCGAGGGTCTGACAGATATTTCTTGGATATCCCATCCATTGAAAGAATGGATAGAGGCATCAGGCATAAAGAAGCACGTAACTTTTCATTGCGGACGTCATAGTTTTGCCTCGTTGCTCCTTGAAAACGGCGTAGATATTTATACGATAAAGTCTTTAATGGGACATACCAATGTCAAAACAACTCAAATTTATACTCATATTGTGGATGCGGCAAAGGAGAAAGCTGCCAATACATTACATATAGATAACCTGCCCGTATAAGGTCGCGGTGCTAATTTCCACCATTGAGCATCAGTTACTTATGTAAAGGAATTCTCTATTTACCACCCATTTGCCCCTCGTGAAGCACCATGCTTTTTGAGGGGTTTTCTTTGTTATATCCCCGAAGTCCTATTGTTTTTCTAATTCCGCTCATGTTTTTATTCCATCAGTTACCTTTCATAAGAGCAGGTGTCTTAATGAAACTTAAATCTGCATGTGGTAACAAAGGGGCAGAGTGGTGATAGTCCGGCACCTATTTAGCACCCGTAAGCATCCATATAGTTTTGCGGCATAAACTTAAAAACGTGAGAATATGAGTTATACCGTAAATTCATTGGAGGAAATGCCAAATGCATTGTCCTACCTGATTAAGACTGTTGAAGAATTGCAGTCCACCGTAAAAGCATTGCAGCATAAGCAGGCAAGTGATTCACCTAAATGGATGGATATAGATGAGCTTTGTGCCTATCTGCCGTCACATCCAGCCAAGCAAACGGTTTATGGATGGGTGTCAGCCAAACAGATACCTGTACATAAGATAAATAAAGCATTGGCTTTTTTACAATCGGAAATAGATGATTGGTTAAAGAGTAAAGTCCACAAGACACAGGATGACCTCATGTTGGAAGCTGAACAATTTGTCAAATCCAAGAAGATTATCAGATAACATGGAAGAGACGGACTATTGTTTTTCATTTTTTTCGCAAGCCCATTCAGAACATTGAGCCGTTAAGAGCAATAGGCGTTGTGGATGTGTACCGATATGTGGTTGGCCATTATGCCCAGCCACAAACGGAAGCTCTGCGCTCGATGACTTCTCCTACGGATGTCAAAAAATATAAGGCTTCTCACTTTGACTATTGCACTTTCTCCGGTCTTTTCCGCAAGCGGAATGAAAAGGAACTGATAACGCACTCAGGACTGATGTGTCTGGATTTTGACCATGTAGAGAATATGGAGGAAGTGAAGCGGCAGATTCTCAATCACGAATATTTTGATACGGAACTGCTGTTCACCAGCCCTTCAGGAAATGGATTGAAGTGGATTATACCTGTGGATTTGAAAGGATGGGAACATTCACGCTTTTTCAAGGCTGTTGCCAACTGCATCCGTGCTACCGGATTGCCAAAGGTGGATATGTCGGGGAACGATGTGGCGCGCCTGTTTCCTGCCTTACGACCCACAAGCATATATTAACCCTAAATACAACGAGTATGTCAAAGAAAATATTTTCCGCCCAAGATTGGGAGAATGTCCCTTTTGAGAATAGTGTTCCAACATCTCCTAAATTACTTCCGGCTCCAAATTCCACCTCTAATAATAAAGAGGAAGAAATAGAACGTATCATTTGCGAAATAGAACGACGTGCCGTTGACATCGCACCAGAATATAAGGATTGGGTGGAATTGGGCTTTGCCTTAATTGACGGATTCGGTGAGAACGGAAGAGAATATTACCATCGTATCAGCCGCTTCCATCCAGACTATCAAAGGGAAGAAACAGACAAGCAATATACCCGTTGCCTGCAAGCCAAAGGACAAGGCATAACAATCCGTTCTTTTTTTCATTTGGCTGGGCAGGCAGGTATTCCGCTAAGTTCGGCAGGGGAACAGGATTTATCCATTTTACCAAATAACCAAAATGGCAAAACGGGCAAATGGATAAAATCGGAAGATGAGCTTCCTGCATTTCCCGAATGTGTGTTCGAGCAACTGCCGCCTTTTTTATGTGAAGTTGTCGGTAACTCCATTTCGGAGGACGACCGCGATACCATTCTGATAGGAGCGATAGTATGTCTGTCGGTTTGCTTTCATAATGTTTGTGGTGTGTATGATGAGCGTATTGTTTACCCCAACCTTTACTTGTTTGTTGTGGCTGATGCCGGAATGGGCAAAGGAGCGTTGACTTTATGCCGTGAGTTAGTGGCTCCCATTAATCGTAATCTGCATGAGCTTTCACAACGGATGGAGCAGGAATACAAAGAAGCAATGAACGCCTATATCAAAAGCAAGAAGTCGGACGGTGCAACTATGCCGACCGAACCGCCTATGCGTATGCTTATCATCCCGGCCAATAGCAGCGCAAGTTCCTTGTTGAAGATATTGGGCGATAATGACGGTGTCGGGCTGTTATTCGAATCTGAAGGTGACACGTTAAGCCAGACATTGAAGTCGGATTACGGCAACTATTCCGATGTGCTGCGTAAGGCGTTCCATCATGAGCTGGTAAGTCTGAGCCGACGCAAGGATAGGGAGTATTGCGAAGTCAGCAATCCGAGGGTGTCTGTAGCGTTGGCCGGAACGCCTGAACAGGTAAGGCGGTTGATACCCGATGCGGAGAACGGACTGATGAGCCGATTCTGTTTTTACATCATCCGTTTTAAGCGTGGTATCAGAAATGTGTTTGCCACAAGCGATATTTCCCAATCCAAGAATACCATGTTCCGTATATTGGGCGACCGTTTCTGTCATCTGCATGAAGAGTTCGTGAATCATGGCAGCTATTCATTTTCCCTTCCCTCTGCTTTGCAGGAACAATTCATCGAATACCTTAGCCGGGTGAATGAAGAATGTTGTGACGAAGTGGACAACCGGATGCAGGGCATAGTCAGACGGATGGGACTGATTGCTTACCGCATCATGATGGTACTGACAGCTGTCCGCCATTTGGAAAACGTGTACAATGTGCAAGCGGATTCCAATGGCATTATCCAATTGGTTTGCCAAGAGTCCGACTATTTCGTTGCCATGAATATTTGCGATACATTGCTCTATCATGCCGTCTTTATTTATCGGAATCTGTCAGGAAATCAGAGCGAACAGACTTCTTCCGCTTTACAGGAAACAGGTGTTGCCACACGGAGGAACACCCTTTATAATATATTGCCTGAAACCTTCACGAAGAAGGATTACGATGCGGCTGTTTTAGCTATGGGTGAGAACGGCAGTACGGCTGCCAAGTGGATAGAAGCCTTCATCAGAAGCGGCAAATTGCGTCGGATTGAACAAGGTAAATATCGGAAGATTTTTTGAGTGGCCAGTTTGTGTTTTAGTGTCACTAAAACCTTTGCGCAAGCGGCACAACTGCCCACTCAAATTCTCAAAAAATCAATATCAACAAACTATATGAATACAGAAAACAAAAAGCCCGGAGGTCGCCCGAAGCTGGCGAACTATCAGAAACGCACGAAGTGCTTTCGTGTCATGTTCAATGAGAACGACTATATTTATATTCAGTCGAAGGCGGAGCAAGCCGGACTGTCTGTCAATGAATTTTGCCATCAGGCGGCGATGGGTTGTGAGGTAAATCAACGCATCAGTCCGGAAATGATGTCTGCCATCCGTGACTTGTCCGGCATAGCCAATAATGTCAATCAGATTGCCCATCAGATGCATATTCATGGATTGGAAGTAGTCAAACTACATTGTATTACCATCATTACTGAAATCAGCAGAATTATTGCACAGATAAAAAACGATAGTCATGATAGCGAACATTAAAACGAGAGTGGACTTCGGAGGCATCGTGAACTATGCCAATGACCAAAAGAACAAGAAGAAGAGTGCTACGCTGTTGGCACATGAGGGTGTTTGCACTGTCAGTAATAAGACAATTGCGAACTCTTTCCAAATACAAGCATCCATGCGCCCAAAAGTGAAAAGTCCCGTCAAACACGTTTCTTTAGCCTTCTCACCGCAAGATGCGGCTCATTTTCCCAACGATGAGAAAGGAGATGCGCTCATGGTGGAGATTGCCCGGAAATGGATGGAGCGGATGGGGATTCGCAACACACAATATATCATAGCCCGTCACCATGACACCAAGCATCCCCATTGCCATTTGGTGTTTAATCGGATAGATAATGACGGTAACCTCATTTCCGATAGTAACGAAAGAATACGCAGCACGAAAGTATGCCGTGCGTTGACGGAAGAATATGGCCTTTACCTTGCACCGAAGAACAGTAAGGCGAGAAATAAAAACAAGTTGCGGCCTCACCAATTACGGAAACTCAATCTCCGTTCCGCAACTTTGGATGCATTGGCAGAATCCCATTCATGGAAAGACTTTTTGTCTGCATTGAAAATGCGGAACATAGACATCCGTTTTAACCGAAATCAAGCGTCAGATAAAGTGCATGGTGTTTCTTTCAGTCAAGACGGTATCAGCTTGGCAGGCTCCACGCTTGACCGTGATTTGAGCTTTAACAGTCTTTGCACGACATTGGGTAGATTAACGGAGGAACTGTTGCTTCAACCTCATCAGGCAATCACTTCCAGTGCTGCAGGAGGGACAAGCAACAGCCTTGGATGGCGTGATGAAAAAGACAAGAACAGCCCAAAGAATGAACCTTTTTATAAACCTCTTAAACGTGGAAGATGATGAAAGAAGATGTTATAGCCGCAAATCTCGCAAATTTGCGTCAAAGTCTAAATGAATTGAAAGAAACCGTCAATAACCTGAATGAGGCTTCCAAAAATCATACGCAGACTGCCCAATCAGCCGTTGACGAACAGACTATTTGCAATAGCGTTGAAAAAAGTTTCTATAACTGTTGGAACGATGTCTTGTCGATATTGAAAAAATCATTGAGAAAAGAGCAACCGGACAGAATCCCTTTCTCTGTATGGATTCCCAAACTGATAGATTTGCTTAAACGGAAGTTCAGCCTGATAGATTATCTCTATGTTCATGTTTGCGATTATAACACGAATCGCTTGAAGATTGAAGCCAATACGGAGAGCATCCTCGAACGGCAGAATGAAATACTCGCAAGAGTTAATGAATTGAGGTGTCCGCTGACCATCATTCCGCCCAACATCAACGGCCTGTTCATGCGTGGTTATCACCTCAAACTCCGTTATGTGATAGTTGTTGTCATTGCCATTCTCTCATGGGCTGTGGCAGCCTCTGTCAGCAGTATGAAATATAAGGAGGAAGCATTCGCACATTATTCCATGTATAGGGCGATAAAGGAGCAGCATCAGTCTTTTGTTGAAAAGTGGGTAATTACGAAAAAAGATGATTAGCATATTGCTCTATATTCCATAATACTATTGCTTGCTTTAATATCCCTTTGCTCTCTTATGAGTTGCAAAGGGCTTCTATATTATATAAGTAATTAAATTCTAAAAATTATGATTTACGGATATATTAGAGTAAGCAGCGACAAACAGACTGTAGAAAATCAGCGTTTCGAGATAAACAAATTCTGCGAACGCAATCAATTGGTAATTGATGGCTGGATAGAGGAAACCATCAGCGGAACAAAATCATACAACAAACGCGAGTTGGGCAAATTGTTGAAGCGTGTGCAAAATGATGATCTTATCATCTGTGCCGAATTGTCTCGCTTGGGTCGTAATCTTTTTATGATAATGGAGATATTGAATATTTGTATGACAAAAGAATGTAGAGTCTGGACTATAAAGGATAATTATCGGTTGGGGGATGACATACAGAGTAAAGTGCTTGCCTTTGCTTTCGGTCTATCTGCAGAGATTGAGCGCAACCTGATTAGTCAACGCACAAAAGAGGCTTTGGCACGGTTAAAAGCGGAAGGCAAACATATCGGTAGAGGCTTAGGGAAAAGGAATCAGAGTCTAAACATTATATGCACAGCAAAACATGGGTACATTTGTAAAAAACTTGATTCAGGAATGAGTATACCACAAATAGCAAAACAATTAAAAATTGCTAGAGGTACATTATATAGATACTTGGCTTATACTGGAATTCGAGAACCTACACATTCAAAAAATGGGCGTTGGAATAGAGGCATATATTAAGTCTCGTCTTAACGTCCAGTTTTTGAAGACAGACCCTAAGGCACGTTATCAAGGTTATGCGTTCTATTTTAGGGAGGGATTTAGATGGTCAGCAATAAATGGAACAAGAAGTTCAAATGATTTGAAATTCTGTTTTAAAGCAAAAAGTGTAAACGATGTGCAAGGAATGTCTTTGTGTTGTGTTTCAGATGTAATCACGCCACAATATGTAACAGCAATTTGTAATTCCAATTTTATTAGTAGATATACAGAAGCATTTATTAATTCAACAGTCATTTTCCAAATAAATGATTGTAGGCAAATTCCTATTATAATTCCAAACAAAGATGAAATTATTAAATTTTCAACACTATTCGAAAAGGCTAAAAGATATGTAAAATCTCAAACGCCAGATATGTCATATTTGAATAATTTGCAATTAGAACTTGATGACTTGGTTTTACAATTATATCGTTTATGAAGATGGAGGGATTTTGTTGGATAGATGTAAATTCAACATACTTAAAAGCAAGAGTTAAAGCAAAAGGTATATTTGATGTATTAAGTATGAGTCTATTCACAATGACACAACTTCCTGATTGGTATTTTGTTAGCATCATAAATTCGGAATTTATAAGCCTTTATGTTGATAACTTCATAAACAACACATCGCATTTTCAGATTAATGATGCTCGACAGCTACCAATTGTTATTCCAAACAATACCATGTTTGAGTATTTAAAAGAAATAGTATCAAAAGCTATTTATCTCAAAAAGGACAATACTTCCACATCTACTGTAAATGTAGATGCAGAAGAAAAGTTGTCCTTCCTACAGAAAGAATTAGATAATATAATTGTCCAATTATATGCGATATAGTTGAATAATCTTCATATCTATTTCTTTTTCAATATCTTTTAAAATTGCAGTAAGTCGGAAGTTAGCTCTATTTTCTAAAAGAGCTAACTTTTTTATTTTCACAGCTTTATCAACTAATGAAACAAGTCTATGTAAGTCTTCTATGGTCGGGATCATAATAGGAATTTGTCGTAAATCATTTATCTGAATATTAACGGTGCAATTAATAAAAACTCTATAATAATCAAATATTAAGTTAGAATTCAGAAGCCCTATAATATATCTATTTGAAATGTTTGTTTCAACAGTCATTAGTGACATAGAACCAACATCATTAACTGAAGCTTGCTTTAATTTGACCTTTAGTAAACGAGCTTGTGGATTAAGAATGTTATTCCAACAAAATCCCTCCCTAAAATAGAACTGTGGATTCCTAACGACAGGCATACCTTTTCCCCTTTTTCCTGAATTTGTCTTCAAAAACTGGACGTTCTCTTTAGACCACGCTATAGCAAATGGCGTTTCCAAATACCAGCGGTTACCATCTTTATCACCTTTGTCGTATGGAACATAGTAGTTTTTAGAAGTATCTATTCCATTTTCTTTCTCGTCTTGAGTAAGTTCGTCTACATTTGCCATTTCACTATCATCAATAATTTTATAGATATAACCTTGCCCAAATATATCGCGCCCATATTGTTCTTTTAGGCTATCAAATAGATTAGCAATTTCTTTCTCTGATAGGGATTGCAAGAACTCTTTTGTAGTCGGAAAAGCATTTAAGCCTTCTATTTCTATCTTTTTCTTTTTGATGGCTTCTGCTAATTTCTTAGGACGAGAGTCTATGATATTTTTAGCCCACTTGGTTGAACGGCGAACAGCTATATATTTACCATTATTAGCTGTTGCTAACCCTTGTCCACCTTCGGTAAGACATCCTAGAAGTGCAATATCTCCTGGTTTAAGACTATTACGATAAGCCTCAAGTTCTTCTTGATGTTTAGCTATATCCCTTGATGTCTTTATTTTATCCCACCATTTTTCATACAGTTCTTTAACCTTTTCTCCATAAAGTTCATAAATTCTCATATTGAGTTGTGTCGGCTTGAATATAACACAATTCAAAGTATTCAAGAAAACATTCTGTGGTACAAGCGGTAGAACTATAGGGTGTGTCAAATCATTAGTTCCATCAAGAAATTTTACGCAATGTGTTTGTGGCATCAATGTTTTTGATACTTGAATAATACAAGTATCAACCATTGCTGCTTCAAATGGGTTGGCAGTATCAAATATGTAGTTGATTTTATTACTCAATAAAAGCTCCCTCATATTACGTTTTGTCTGGGTCGTCCAATAAGTTTTTGGAGTAATATAAGTTAGCGAGCCATTAGATTTACAGAGAAATAATCCTTTAAATGTAAACAAATTGTATGTATCATCTGAGAATCCAAACTCTTGCTCATAGCGTTTCTTGTCTTTTTCTGAGATACCTTTTGTAGATATGTACGGCGGATTACCTATCACAATATCGAATTTTTCTTTCAAACAAAACATCCATTCAGGGTCAAAGAAAGGACTGACGGAATTTTGGTTGTATGGATCCCATTCGGTAATTTGTTTAACCGCAGCCTCAAAGCCATTGATTTCAGCTTTACGCTTTTCCTTTTTGATATTATCCTCAATGTTGTGAATGCTATTGAGTAGTTCATTCCGCTTAGGTTCGTTCATGTCTTTGCGGAATAGTGCCTGTGGCGTTTGGACAGGGCCAAACAGAGTGTTTTCGATAGGGAGAGTTTCGTCAACCCACACTTCTTCCTTGTATTGTTCAAGCCGAGTTTTTAATGTCTTAATCTGTTCTTCCCATTCGGCTATACGCTGTTCATCTGGCTTTTGAGCATGGTCAATAATGTATTGCAATATTTCTGCTCGCTTTGCCTTATCTTCACGTTGACATTGGCGTTTGGCCTTACGCCCTTTGGCTAATAAATGGTGATTACGAATAGTGAGGAGTTGTTCTTGCAGGGTACGTAGGTCGTCGTCTGCCGTCCAATCTTGGTCGAATTTACGTATATCAGCACTCAAAAGTGTATTGGCAGCAACAAACTTTGTTTCAAGATTAGGCAGCGTGTTGATGCCGTAGTTGTGTGCAGGATCATTGAAGTCAATGTCCTTTTGCTCACACACAAGGGAGATGAAAAAACGCAACTTACAAATCAGCATTGCGATGGGTTGGATGTCAACGCCAAACACACAATTTTCGATGATGTCAAGCTTAAGCCTATAGCGGTTAATCGAGTTGTTGTGGAGCAATTCGATGATCTCAACCATGCGTAGCATGCACCCCATGGGGAAAGCACCGGAACCACATGCAGGATCAAGTATCTTTACTCGCTTCAAAGCATCGGTTACCTCATCAATAATCTCCCTGTTCCATTCGGGACTTAAGATGTGGGTGTGAAGCAATGTGTCAAGCATATTTTCGTTAAGTCCACTTATTTCTGCTCCAAGCAGATAGGTCTTTAGGGATTCGTCGACCATATAATCCACAATTTCGCGTGGGGTGTAAAAAGATCCTGTTGATTTACGGGCAGACTCTTGGGTTTCAGGATTGTATGCAGCTAACAGGTTTTCAAACACTCGTCCCAACAGTTCAGGGTCAAGAGAAATTTCGGCATCCGTAGGTGAGTTCTCTTCGATGGTAAAATTGTACTGATTAAACAGCGTTATAAGACCGGGCTGTTGTTCATCATCATTAAAGAACAAAACATTGGGTATGAAAGCTCTGTACTTATAATTACCGTTGGCCGATTGAGCCGCATTGCGACTGAATCCATCATAAAGAATATCGTGTTCCAAGTCAATGTACAACCCCTTTGGTTTGTCAAGGCAATCGAACAGCCCACCATTCAGAAATGGGATGTGCGAGAACATGTGGATAACTTCCTGCTCATTCATATTGAACATCTCGGCATACCGATACAGATTGCGTGTATCACGGGCAGACGCATTAGCGAAACGCCGTTGGTTACCATCTTCATCTACAATGGCGCAATTGAGTGTCGCAAAAAAGAGGTTTTGCAGAATAGCATTATAATAGTTGCCGTTTTCAAATGACTTTTCGTCAAAATCTACAAGTATATTTTTCAATGCCCTTGCATCAAAGATATTATCAGGTACAAGATGCTTTTGTTTTATAAACCAAACGAACAACATCCTTGTTATCAGTCGGATTAGTTTGACGTGCAGGTTTTCCCTGTCATCTTTTTCTGTTTCAGGATTATTAGGGAATGTGACACCTGTTTCCGGAGACAAAGCCCATTGATACCAAAGATAAAGTTTATTATAAAAGTCTTTCGACAATGCTTCCACCGAGAAAGCTTCTTTTAAGTTGGCAAACGTGATGCCGTTGGATTTTAATTTAGCGAAACGTTCTATCGGTGTTCTATAAAGATTGTGATTATTACCAAAAACGTAAGTGTAACGCTTGGGCGCTGTTGCCTCTCCTTTTATATCGCAGATAAACGATAATCGCCAATGGTCGCCACTGTCAAATACCGCCAAGACAGCATCGAACTCTCCCAAACGAGGATTGATGAACGACTTGACAAGATTCCTCAGTTCTACACGTTTGTTGGCCACTGAGCCCTTGGATATCTCATAGCGGAACAAACCGATGCGGTAGCTGTCGGACGTATCTATGCAGCCCAGGTAATAGCCTTGCCCTATGTCGGGCGTATCAAGTCTTTCAGGAGTGTGTCTCAACTCGGTCGCACCGAAAAAGTTTTGCAAAAAGTCTTGCCATTCATCGGGATTGAACGGTGATTGGAAAATGTTTCTCAAGTGGGTGTCAGTATATGTACTCATAAATATTCATTATTAAATAAAAGTTTCAGAAATGATTATTCTCGGGTCGGAAAGTTCTTTTATACTCTCCTCTTCAGATGTATTAATTTGGTATTCTTCAATCAGTTTGCTAATTCTGTCCTGTATTTTATATTCGTCAGATTTCATCTTGGCGCGGTCGCCTTTATATTCACGTGAAACAGCTTTCAGCTCACGTGGCAACCTAGCGTACATGCCTTCGTTGATATAAGCAGTAAGTATGTCGCACCATTCCATCAGTTTCCTATCGGTCGTAATCTGTTTGACATGACGGAGAAAAGTATTTGCTTCGAGAGCCGTACGGTCAAGATCTGTCCTCCTGGCCACATCAATGTCCTTGGCTTGAATATATTCCGATTTGTATTTGTTAATAGCAGTATTGACATGAACATAATGTGGCGTATCAGTCTCAACAGTAAAAGGAACAGCCTGTTCTTCAAGCTTTGCTTTCAGGTATTTTACAGCTTCGAGAAAATCGATCACTTCCGCTTTGCGGTCGTTTACCAGATAAAATTCTGTTTTCACTTCAGATGAAATAAATGCCACTGTCTTGCCTGAATGCTTGCCGGTGTCACGCAGGACACGGCTTTTCATGGGCAGTTCTTTTATCTTGTGGTAAAGTTCACGGTTGTTATTGTAAAGTTCACGTAATTCACGAAGTAGAGCAATCTTTTTGTCAACGCTGTCTTTGACATTGCTGTCAAATAGGGTAAATTGGTGTACTATCTCCTCACGTGAATAGATTTGTGCATCTTCACCAAAGGCAGAGTGGAAACCTTGCAACTTGATAAGAGCATTCTTATATAGCTGTATTTCGTGGTCGCCCTGTTGCGAAGGATAGAACAGGTAATTATAAATATTCGGGGCTGTGGAGCCTATACGATTCACACGTCCAATGCGTTGCATTAGTCGGGTCGCATTCCACGGCGAATCATAGTTGACAATTACGTTGGCTCGGTGCAGGTTGACACCCTCAGCCAACACATCGGATGTAAGGATGATATTGTAACGTCCCTCATCGTGTGCAGCATTAGCATCGAAATTGTCTTTTATTACCTTGTCAAGTCGGTCGCGGTTAGCAGCCGTCACTATCAAGACGTCATCGCGTTTGAGCTCTTTTGTCAACCTGTTGTACAAATAATTCAATGTGTCTACACTTTCTGAGAACAATACAAGCTTGCCCGTGGGGTTGATGGACTTGTTGAGAAATTCCGTTTCGAGTCTTTCCTTGAATTTGTCGAACTTCGGATCGTCTTTTTCTTCTGCCCATTCGGCATAGAGATGCTCCAAAATACCTTTATCACGAAGCAACATATCTTTGAATTTGGGTTCGAAAGCATCACCCTTATATAGTATGTCGTCCTTTGAAAATCCTTTTTCTACGGCACGTTCAATTATTTGGTCAAACTCATAGCCTTTTGCTAACAGGTCTTTTACATTCAAATCAGGTGCAATGATAACTTTGTCTTCTTCGAACATACGTATCATGTCATTTGTGATGCGGAGGAGGGTAGCAAGTGATTTCTTAAAAGCATAAAAGCTGCTTTCGAGCCGCTTCACCATGTGGACGCGATAGATGCCAGCTAAGGTCTCTCCGATGTGTTCTGCATTATTGTACTTTCCTTTGTACTCTTTTTTAAGAAATTCTATGGCACGGTAGCGAGCATAATTGAGTCCTGTTCCATTGGGGTTCTTTTCCTTGTTTTTCCCATCTGTCAGTTGCTTCAGAGTTTCATAAAATCTACCACGCGTAGCTTCCCCCATTTCATATACAAGTTCGCTTGGCGGCAGGATGTTCGGGAATACGATACTTTGGGTTTCTATGTCGCGTTTGTAATCAGGGTCATTAAGGATGTTATTCCTCGTGCGTCGTATAGTTACTTTGTCAATCACATTGTTTCTAATCTTGTCGTAAATCTTATCAACATCCTCAGTCACGTCCCGACTGTCTCGTTCACGCATCAACTTGTTGTAATCTTGAATAAGAGGCGAGAAGAACCCTTTGAGATTGGGAATACCATCGATGGTGCAGCTTTGGCTGTTCTGGAACAGCAACAAAAGATTCTGTAGGTCATCGGGACGGTTGTTCAACGGAGTGGCGGACAGCAGCATGACTTTTTTATGCGTACTGCGCAACAGACCAATGTTGGAGCATGGCGATTTACAAATCTTCTGCAACTCGTCATATTTACCAGAACTGTCACTTCGGAATCCATGTGCTTCATCAACGATGATGAGGTCAAAATCCTCCTTGTCTTTGTACTGATCGCGTCCGTCAAGCACTTTAGAAAGACTCCCGTTGGTGATGAACTGCGCTTTTTTGTATATCCCGAATTGCCTGAATGTCTTTTTCCAGTTGTCTTCAAGCGCAGGTGGATAGATGACCAAAATATTGGTGTTTTTTCCGTTAGCCTCAATAAACCGCTTAGCTATCATCGTAGCAATCATAGTCTTACCCAAACCTACGACATCAGCGAGGAACAGGCCGTTATGTTGCATCAACATTTGGTAGCCTTGTATCACAGCGTCCTTTTGGTACTTCAGTTCCTTCACCCCATCAGGTAATTCAAGTGTAAAATCATCTTCCACTTGGTCACCGAAAGTATCAATCAGCACCTTAATATATATTTCATAAGGTGTAGGCTGATAGCCAAGGTAGGTTTGTTTCTTGTAATCGGCAATATCAGCTGGAGTGAGCGGTACAGCCTCATTCCATAAGGTGCAGAACTCGTCAAAACAATATTTCACATCGTCATAATCCTTCATGGCCACGTTTAGCTCATATCGAGGTGATTGGGCTATACCTAAACCCGATTCAGAAATATTGGACGAGCCCATGATTACCCATCCATCGCTGTTCTCGTTGTGTTTTTGCGGCAGGCAGAGATAAAACTTAGCGTGCAGGTTCTTGGTGGAGTGTATTCTCATTTCCAACCGTCCATCTACAAGATCATCGCACATCTGAAGGATGCCGGCTTCCACCTCGGGAGCATACTTCGCATCAATGATGTCTTGTTTGAATTCCTTGAAATACTTTTCCTTAGCTTCTCCCTCTTTACCAAGCATAAGCATAGCCTTGTTGTGACGGCGGAATATGTCGTCAATGTTTATGCCGACCAGTATCTTTATTTCAGATACATCGCCAAGTTCTTTCCTCAATTTAAAATAACCTGACGAACGGAAAAATCCGACCACCGCAAGAAATCTATCGAATGTCGCCATTTCCGTTGCAATGCCTTTCAGCTTATCGAAAAGCGTATGTCCTGTTCCGTTATTAAAGAATTTCGTACTCATTATCTTAAAATGATTGTATATATAACTATAAACTAACCGCATTCTTTTTCCCTTCTTTCCTTAACCTTATCCAATCCCGGCATCTTCTTTGATACAGAACTCTCGCCAGCAGGAAAGTATGCTTTGAAAACCTGACATAAGAAACCCACAATGTTGCTGCGCTTCTTGCCTATATTGGAGAAAGCAGAGTAAACGAAATACATGAGTTCTTGCTGACTACACATATCATTGGGTTGGATTGTAATTGAGGGTGGAAGAATCAAATCGTGTTCTGCAAATGCGTAGGCACTGGCAAGAATCGCCTTTTGTTCCTCTTCGCTGAACATCTTGATTTTTCCGGCAAACCATTCAAGTTCTCCTTTCTGGAGTGCTTGTTGCTGTTCGCTCTGACGTTCCATGAGAATGGATACTTTCTCTTGCTCTTTTTCAGTAAGAGCTTCTTCAAGTACGCGTTTTTTACGCTTTAGAACATTGTACTTTTCCATAAAGGCAATGGAAATACAGAGATAGCCTACAGTTATGGTAAGCACCAATATCGTATGAAATCGGAACTTGGACGGAAAATCCGGCAAAGCGTCAATATAGTCGCAGACGATAAGAGCAACTACGAGCATAAGCGCAGCTCCAACATACATCGTTCGGACTTTGACTTTTGGGCTCGCAGGAGAAACGCCCATAAGCAAGGCTATCGCCAAAGCTGCAACCAATAAGATGGAGATCAAAATAAAGATTGTCATGTGTCACGCCCTCCCTATTATGGTTTTACGATGATGCGCCAATAGCCTGCCTTGTCAGAACCTTCATGGACGAGAATGCCTCTCTCACGGAGATTTTTAATCTGTTTCTTAACTCCATCTAATGAAATGCCCAATTCAACGGCCATTTTTTCACGGGTTATCATTGGATTTGATATAACCATGTCTATGATGCGTTGAGCAGTCCTGCCCACTGGTCTATTCAATTCGTTTTTTACAGGGTACTTTTTGAGGGTACTTTCATTATTTACAGGGTACTTTTTCTCCGAACCTCCTTCGTTTACAGGGTACTTTTTGAGGGTACTGTTTACCCTATCAGCCACCTCTTCTACGGAGATTCTACCATTCTCACCCCAATTCAAATTATAGAAGGTGGTGAAAAAAGAGGATGCTTCAGTTTTATAGAGAGGTTCTTTGCCGGGTAAGAAGTTGGGCAGCTTCTCGGTCAGTTCACGCATTTTGCGCAGGCCGGAGCCACGTTTCTCCATGTAGTCGAGCTGGGTAAACATATCGGCAATGACGGGGTTGCGACGTATGGACGGAACATTGTAAATATCGCGGTCTTGAATCTGTGTGCCGTCGAGCATCGCGCCGGGCGAAACTAATTCTACACGGTCATCGTAGATGTCGATATGTACCTCACCGCCCATCACCGTATAATCCCGATGGATAAGGTGATTGACCAATCCCTCAAAGATAGCTCGGTCGGAATAGTCGGGCAGATTGAGGCGGTAGTTTGGCATCTTCACCCATCCGCTCATGGTGTAGTTCTTAATGAAATCCATGCCATATTTCAGAAGCAACACAAGATTGGCACGATGCTCCACGGAGCTGATGGCATCATCTTTATAAAGCCCCGTCCAACGGGTACAGAATATGCGGGATTGAAACACGGTGCAATTATCCACAAATAACAGTCCGGCATTGGTAAGTTTTCCGTCAGAAGTCACCAGCCCGAACGATTCCAAATATTTGTCGTTCCATTCCTGATGCGTCTGTTCGCGGAACGTATTAGCAAGGATGATGAAAGAGTGCTTGCGTGCGTCCACTTGCGTGGGGAGTGAATCCCATGTCATGTGTGTACCTTTCAGTACCAACGAGAGAAGTTGTTGCGAATTGCATTCCACGCTTTCATTGCCTACCCTTACAAAAGCCGTGCGCGTTCCGTCTTGATAGTAATAATAAGGTGTCAAAACACCAGCCTTTACTTTGACTTCAAGCAAAGAGCGTCCTTCGTGTTCAATCGGGATAAGTTGTACTTCCGGTACAGGGTCAAGCCTTGCCTTTATCATTTCGCTGATAAAGTCTGCATCCGCTTGCGGGTTTTCCAGTCCTACAATTTCTCCTTCGTCACTTACTCCATAGAACAAGCTACCGCCCTCCGTATTGGCAAAGGCCGACACGGATTTCAGCCACGACTTCACTTTCTTGCGTTCCAGCATCTCCTTGAAATCGTAAGACGTACATTCTGCTATGAGTCTGTTATCGTGTATCTGCATGATTTTCTCGTTGTTATAAAGGTATAATACCCCAATATCGTTTACAAACATACGGAAAAAAGTTCGTTTTCCGTTCAATTAGAATGGGAAAAAACGGATTAGCGAGAAGAAATCTTCGTAAAATCCATTCCTAAATGTGATTATATGATAGATTTTCCTAAGATTTTCTATACCTTTGTATTTGTGATAATTAATAACCAAAGGAGTCGTGGCAAAGAATTTTGAAATACGGAACAGTACGGCAGAGTTTCTTACCTTTATTGCCGAGGGTAAGGAGAATGGTGTTCAAGTGTTGTATAAGGATGAAACAATTTGGGCAACACAAAAAGCAATGGCGACATTATTTGATGTAGGTGTTCCGGCCATCAGCAAACATTTGAAAAATATCTTTGAGAGTGGAGAGCTTGATAAGAATACGACTATTTCCAAAATGGAAACAGTCGTGAATAGGGGCTTCCGTGGAGAATCAAAAGAAGAAGTTGAGTTCTACAATCTTGATGCCATCATATCCGTAGGCTATCGTGTCAATTCTGTTCGTGCCACGCAATTCCGCCAATGGTGTACATACGTTCTACGTCAGTTTGCCATCCGTGGATATGTCATAGATAAAAAGCGGATGGAAAACGGTTCATTTATCGGAGAGGATTATTTTGAGCATCTGCTTGCCGAAATTCGTGAGATACGACTGAGTGAACGGCGTTTTTACCAGAAACTTACAGATATATATGCCACGGCCATAGATTATAACAAGAGTGCGCCCACAACACGGCTGTTTTACAAAAAGGTGCAGAACAAAATGCACTATGCGGTACATGGGCATACCGCTGCGGAATTGATAGTTGACCGTGCGGATGCACAGAAAGAGCACATGGGTTTGACCACATGGGAGAAGGCTCCGGACGGAAAAATAGTAAAACCGGATGTAAGTGTTGCCAAGAATTACCTTAAAGAAAATGAACTGGAGACAATGGGACGTATCGTCAACAGTTTTCTTGATATAGCGGAAGATATGGCGAAACGCCATATTCCGATGACGATGGAGGATTGGGCGAAACGTATTGACAAATTTCTGGATATAACGGACAGACCTATTCTTTCCGATGCAGGAAAGGTCACGGCTGAATACGCCAAAGAGTTTGCCGAAACGGAGTTTGAAAAGTATCGTGTCATTCAAGACCGCCTGTTTAAGTCCGACTTTGATAAATTGGATGACAAAGATTTGCCTTCACTTGATTTTACACCAGAAAATTCTTAATCAAAACTGCAAGATGAAACACTTAGATACATTTGTTCAATATAAACCAAGACATACCATAATTTTTATGGAAGTCCTTGAAGTGACCGATACTATCGATACCAAGGAAATTTGTAACGTGAGTTGGTATATGGTTTGCAAGGATGAGATTATCATACAATCCGATTTTCCGATGTGTGCAACCGATGGTGAGTTTGTGAACTTCGTACCAATACCTCGACATTCATTTTTGGAAGCGAGACGTCTTATTAAAAAGATAAGGAAAGAGCAAATGTTCGTTCCAAAAAATGACAAAACGGCTCCAAGTGAATTCAAACAAGCATACCGAAAAGCAAGAAGAAAAATAATCCAAATCATAAAGAAAGCGCAATAGCTTTTGTAGAAACCCTTAGTGATGCAGTTTTAGGTTATCTTTCAATATTGATATTTTCCTCATTTTTCTTTCGTTATTTTCGGTGGAAAATCGTACTTTTGCGGCATAGAGCTGTGGTTGCTTATGGATGCTTATTTTCGGGTTTGCATGATATTTGCAACACGTTCACGCAAGTCGCTGAGAGATATAATGTATTGATTTTGAGGAAGTGAAATAAATATCGTAATTAATAATAAGGAATGAGGCATGATTGCAAAATTGTGCCTCATTTTTTTAGTTTCATCTATATGAGCAAACAATTTATAAGAAAGAATAAGGAAGACAAGCCTGTTGTGGCAATTTGCTACGACTTTGACAAGACATTGTCTCCTGATGACATGCAGGCACAGGGATATATCCAATCTGTAGGTTACGAGATTGAATCTTTCTGGAAAGAATCTAACGGTTTAGCAGAAGAAAACGAGATGGACCAGAATCTTGCCTATATGTATACTATGATTCAGAAAGCACATGGGAGATTCATATTCAACAAAAAGACTTTGATGGACTACGGAGGACAAGTGAAATTGTTCCCCGGTGTTGAGAGCTGGTTTGACCGTATCAAGGAGTATGGCAAACAGAAAGGTGTCATTGTAGAGCATTACATTATTTCATCAGGCTTGAAAGAAATGATTGAAGGGACAAAAGTGGCATCGAAGTTTGAGAAGATTTACGCCAGTTCGTTTTATTATGATAAGGACGGAGTTGCTCAATGGCCGGCGCAAGTAATCAATTACACAAGCAAGACACAATTCCTTTTCAGAATAGAAAAAGGGACATTAGACGTCAACGATTTTGGTGTGAACGATTACTTTGCACCTGAAGATATACGGATTCCCTTCCGTAACATGATTTATATAGGAGACAGCGATACGGATATTCCGTGTATGAAACTTGTAAACACGAATTGCGGGCATTCCATCGGAGTATACAATCCTGAGACCAAGGATAAAAGGAAAGTGTATAAAATGATGGAAGACAAGAGAATTAAATATTTTGCACCGGCTGATTATACGTATGGTTCTGAGTTAGACTGTTTGGTGAAAGCCATTATAGACCAGACGGTGTCAAACGAAAAACTGATGTCCATACATTATAAAAATAAAAGAGAACAGACGAGCCAGGATGTCGGTACAGTGAACATAGAGAATAAAGAAAAAGAGAAACTGATACTGGATTTGGAAAACAGTAATAGTTTTAAACAGACTCATTCAATAATTGCACAGTTAAAGAATTATGCGTCTTGGACTGTGAAAGAAATAGAACAGCTTGAGAAAATAGCACAGAAGAATATTCAGGTGTCATACATCATCAACGATGAAGATATAAAAGAGTTCTACGACTCTATAAAGTGATGTTCATTTTAAAGATTCGTTTAAGCAGCTTTTCAAAATCAAGCGATATTATAAAATTACCCATATGTTATATATCTCTTTGTCATCATCCTATGCGCTGTTCAGGGTTTCATTCCAAAGTCTCATCGGTAGTGTAGCAAGCCACACTCACACTTCGGACTTTTAAATTCAGATACAGAACAGTAAACAATATGATGGCAATTTATTTTGAGTGTATACTTATTATAATATCCGACTCTAACATTATTCGTCCAATATTGTTATGATACTATGACAGAGACACATCAGCAAGACAACAACGAGAAAAATAACTCATCATTTTGGCTTATAACGAACATGTTTCAGTTGATGTTTCACGCTATTGTTTCTTCGCTTTCTCCTCCTTTCCATATAAAGGTTCCGGTTCTGCCGCCATAAGATTATTATCACTTTCCGGCATTTCATACTTTTTCACCTTACGGTCTTCAAGAAAAATATGATTCAAGGTGTATGCCAATGACTCCAATGTCTGCATCCGGATTTTAGGTTTTAACTGACATTCCCATACAGTGATGCAGTGCCAGCCCATCGCAGCAAGCTGACATTGCTCCTTTTTATCACGTTCCCTATTCCGCTCGATTTTCTTTTGCCAAAACTCTATGTTGGTCTTAGGCAGACGGAAGTATTTGCAATTTTCATGACCATGCCAGAAACAGCCGTTCACAAAGACGACCGTGCGGTATTTACGCAGCACCAAATCCGGGTGACCGGGCAGACGTGGATGGTTGAGCCGATAGCGGAAGCCCCGGCTGAAAAGGAATTTCCGCACCAATATTTCAGGCTTGGTATCCTTTCCACGTATAGCAGCCATGCAGTGGTGGCGTTGTTCACCGGTCAGTCTGTCCATTTATCAGTTCCATGTTAAACGTAAAGTCTTTACAATATTGCTTTATTATATGTATACAATTTATTTCGTATAACAGAAATATTATCACTTTTGCATTTTGTGACATGCTCGCAATCTATTCTATAAGAAGAAGTGAATTCCTAATCATATCTGTATCATTCAATTACACAAAAAGAAGTTGTTACGCACTGCATACACACTTTCACGCCTTACCTTAACGTGAGTTCTACGAATTGTAAGTGTCTGTAAATTTGGCGATTAGCGAAAACTGTTGTAACTTTATAGTGCTAAAATACAAAGAATTACAAACAATAATCGCTATGATCACCAAGGACAAAGTTATAGAAATATTCTGTATGGCAGACGACTTCTGCAAGTTTTTTTTGATGCAATGATGGCAAAATATATGCTCAAAACACTCAAAAAGCGGAAATATCACCGTTCTTCTACCATGTCAAGGGAGGAAGTTATAATGATTATCATCCTTTTTCATGATTCGGGCTATCGTTGTCTCAAACACTTTTATCTTGAACGGGTCTGCAAGCATATGAGTCATCTTTTTCCACAAGTTGTCTATTACAACCGTTTCGTAGAGATAAAACATGAGGTAGCAATCCCTCTTGCCTTGTTCATCGAGAAGGTACTTTGGGGCAAATGTACCGGCATCAGCTTTGTAGACAGTACTCCTTTGCGTGTTTGTAAGAATCAAATAATACATATCCATAAGGTGTTTAAGGGAATAGCCCAAGGGGGACTCAAATCTCCAGTTTAGGTTTATGTCGCATGAAATATCCTTGCAAAGCTACAGGCAGTCCACCGTCCCGAGGAGCCCAAACCACCTCATACCTAACACATAATGTAAATGCCTATAAATCGAAAAGATACAAAATGGCATAGGAAAAGTGACGAAAACAGGAAACAGCAGAGCCATGCCAATGAAGGATAATATATTTTTTTGTTCGTCTCAAGCAATTTGTGCATAGTATCATAATGGTTTTAAAGAGATTTGTATTTTCTTTGTGGCACGGACAAGATTCTCGTTTTGACCATTCATGCTCTAATCTCATGGGATATATATCACATCGAATGTAGATTATCAGTTTTGACTTTCTTAATTACAAATAATGGACGCACATGAAACAGATAAAGTCATGTAAGACACACTTTCCAATATCAGTCTTCGTTCTGGGTATACTGATACTCACGTCATGTACAACCGGTTATAAAAATGACGGCAAGGAAGTGACATGGCACACATGGAACGAGGGGAGCGGGCATCATTCAATGAAGGTGAATGCCGACCCCGAGACATTTGAAATTCTGAATGATGATTATGGCAAAGATAAGACGCATGCTTTCTATCGGGGAGACATAATAACAGGAGCGGACGGACATACATTTCGAGTACTTGAAAAAGGTTTTGCTGCTGACAAATCTAACGTATATGATAAAGGTGAATTAATGAAGGGAGTGGAGCCTGCCTCTTTCAAGATTCATTCCTATGAATTGACGGAAGATAAGAATGATTTCTATTATAATGGTAAGGCTCTAAATGTAAGAGATAAATCTTCATTTGAGATTCTGAAAGACAACTCAGGTGAAAATACAAATTGGGGGAAAGACAAGTATAATGGATATTACCTGAACGGCACGGTAATTCCTAACATCGATTACGCCACATTTCATCCCATAGACGCGCAGCGACTGATTCAATCAGGATATTATGCCGCTGATAAATATAAAGTATTTTTCAAGGGGAAGGAGATTCCAGGTGCAGATCCGGCAACATTCAGGGAGGTAGATTTCTCTATAGGACAAGATAAGTATAGAGTCTATCAAAAAGGAATACCGACACAGATAAAAGATTACAATAAACTTACTCAATTCGGAAGTTTGATGTATTCTGACGGGACGCATATTTACGATTTGGATTTTAATATTCTTCAAGGCGCTGATGTCGCAACCTTCGAGCATATTTCCGACAACTGGTATAAAGATGCGTCGCATGTATGGTGGATTAATAAATTAGTTAGAGGCGCAAATCCAAAAACATTTAGTCCTGTCAAAGTCACATCCTTCGCGGGAGGAACGTCTCTGGACTTTAATTATGGAAAAGATGACAGACACGTGTTTTATCAGGATTCCATAATCCCGGGTGCCGATGCAGCCAGCTTTGAAAAGATTGATTTCCCGGATGGTGACAGCTGGACAGTCTTCGACCGCAATCATGTGTATCAAGGCAAAGATTCCCCCAAACTCCGAGAATACCTTAAAAAGAAATACGGCAAATGATTGGTCAGATTGGTAAATTCATAGGTTCGGTGGCGGTCATGTTCTTATTCATGCTCTGTCTGATATTCAGCTTCGACTCGCCCGACTCGTTGACCAATATTCTGCTGGTCAGCGAAAACGTGCTTTTTGGGGGTTGTATACTTTGGCTCATTAACAGGAAAGGAGGCAAGCGATGAAACTGACTGATAAACGATTCTGGATATTTGAGGCATTATCTCTTGTATGTGGAGAGTTAACCTTCTGCTTAGCTGCGGTAATTTGGTTTGCGTTGGCTCAAGTTAACTGGTTTTCATTATGGACAATTCAGCTGACCTTTTTGCTTTGCTGGGCATTAGGGGCTTTCCTTTCATGGCTCACATCCCCAAATACAAAGTATATTACATTCAGAACATACATATGGACCAATTGCGTGTACCTGGCTTTGACAATTTACAATGTCAGTAATGGAGATTCATCGATAAACGGTTGGTATGTATTGTTCTGCTTCGGGTTTGCCATCGTTTCTTTACCCGCATTTGCCTTGATGACAATTGTTAACAATAAGATAGCCAAATGATTAACAGAATAAAGGCATTTGGATTCATTTTACTGGTAGCATTACCTCTTTTGGTCGTGAATCTTATGGGAAGGAACTTAGGAATTGGTAAAGAGGATATGATAAAGGAAGTAGCAAATGAAGTTATCGGGATGGTAGATGATTTCAAAGACAAGAACGGACGGTTACCTATCGGACTTCATGAGATAGGAGCTCCTTTCGAGGGAATTAACAAGACCTATGAGTACAAGGATTATATTTTCTATTACGAACAGAGAAAAGACGGTTTTTATTGGCAGACCATCACATTTGGTCCGGATAAGAATTACTGTTACAATTCTAAAGATAAGTCTTGGATATGGGATTGTGATTCTGAGCAATTAGAAATGTACAAGAAACATTACAATTAAAGGCTTTTGTTGAGCATCATAAATCATCTTTTCTACTCAAGATTAGAATCGTTAAAAGCCGCATCCCACTCAATATAATTTTTTATGTTTATCGGTCTCGTTTTCATAAACCATAATCGACCATTAGACTTCCATTATTATTTCATGCTGCTGTCAGCCGGATTTCGCACTGATGCTGTCTCAGGCTATTCGTGAAAAACACGGAACAGGACGCGGGTATTGCGACAATACTGACAAAGAAAAAGCGTATCCGCATGTGTCGCGGACTAACGGCGTGTACACGAGACATGTGTTAATGAGGAGGACTATACGGACAACGACAAGTCTCTGAGAATCGCGCAGAGGCAAACAGACCGCCGATTGTCTGCGTATGCGCTGTTTTTGGCGCATAGACATAAAACATTAAGTATCAACACATTGCAAGTACAGCGTACATAGAGACAACTTTCCGCGTGTCAGGAAAGGCTTTATGGGCATGCGATATGGGCTTTATGAGCGCGCCACAAAGCCCATATAGCATGATGACACAGGCTCTTCCGCACCGCCTTATCTCATCCTAAGCGGAAAGAAAGCAACCCGACACCTCGCAAAAAGAACAGTATAAGTGATGTCGGGATGACCGCAATGGCGCGGGATGCGTTTTTTCCGAAGTCAGTGAAAGAAAATAGCGAAAGACGGGAGCTTTCGCAACATCACGGCATATCTGTTTCATCAAAACATTCTGTCAATATTTTTTACTTCATAAAGAGCCGTGACACCCGATGAGCATCAAACCCGAACCAGGCGTCAGACTGCCCCTGTCCCGGTGACGGCGCAGCCCGCTGCGGCAAGACACGAAGGGAATCAATCAGGCGGAATGGGCGCACAGGCATGCCCGGAGCACGATTCCGTCTGTGATTATATGAGTTTGTCTCTGTCAATCACGTCTCATCTCTTTTACCACTTACATGTCTCATACATGATTGTCTGTCAAGAATTAACCTTTCCAACCCCTCATTTGCCGGTAGCCTGAAGATATTCCCTCTTCTTTATTTCATACATAGAGTAGCTTTCCACATATTTGTCGCGGCTTTGCTGGTAGAGCGTCTGCGCTTCGAGCAAGTCGCTCATGGTGCATGTGCCAGCCTTATAATAGTCTGACTGCAGGCGCAGGTTCTCCTCAGCCTGCCCTATGCTCTCTATGGCAATCTCCACTTGCTTATAGGCATCGTTCACGCCGTTCCATGCATTTCGCATACGTATGACAAGCAGTTCGCATTGGTCCGCCATCCGGTTTTCCGCATTTCGCACCTGAAGTTTCTTTCGTCTCACTTCATGCGAGCCGCCCCACCATTTGCTTATCGGAACACTCACGGTGATTCCTCCCATCCAGAACGAGTGTCCGCGGTCCATCAGGTTCTCATAGACATAACCGCCTCCCACAGACACGACAGGCATATTTTTTCCTATACTCATCTTATGCTGTAGCCTGCCGGCATCCACCTGTTTGTCCAGCAGACTGTATTCCACGGTGAGCGGAAGCGATGATTCAGGCGAGCGGTAAAGCTCATCGGGACGCGGGGGAAGCGCGCCGTCCATTTCCCAATCCACATCGAAATGTCCGGCACCGTCCTTCGGACAACCTATGTATTGAGCCAGCAGATGCAGAGACACGTCAAGAGTATTAGACACGGAGATATGCCGGCTCCGCATCTCGTTATTGCGCAGCTCCACCTGCAGGCGGTCATTGCGGTCGGTCACTCCCGCTGTCACAGCCGCCTCCACATCCCTGCGTATCTGTTCGAGCTGCGATTGCAGCATACTTATGGTGCGCAGCTTCTCTTTCAGTGTCACAACCTGCCAGAAATACTGCTCCACCGTCAGTCTCACTTCATTTTCAGACTGTCTGCGCAGCAGACGGCTTACCTCCACATTTACATCAGCCAGTCTGTTGGCGTTGACTATCTGTCCTCCTGCAAAGAGCGGCAAGGTGGCGGTGACGCCACCCACAATGCCGTCATCCACCAGCGACAGCCTGCCCGACTCCGTATCCATCTCCAGCAGTCCCTTGTCCGCCAAGAAGCCTCCTCCGGAAGCGCTGACTGTCGGGAAATAATTTGTAAAAGCCGCTTTCTTCTGCAATTTCGCGGCGTTAAGGTCGTTATCGGCATTCCTGATGCGTACGTTGTTCTTCAACGCCAGTTCCAGGCATTCGTCCAAAGTATACGCATGCTGTGCGTAAGCCAGAAGCGGACATAGGCTGACAACAAGCGCAATTAACCGCCGACAGGGTCTGTTTATTTTCATATTCATGATTTCCCAAGTTTTTATTGATACATTTTTTCTATCGTTGTCCTATTGACAGTGCTTTTGTCCTGTGCCTTGTAGAGCCGCGGAAGCAAAGCCTGTAAGCGCACGGCAGTACGGTGAGCAGGAACACCATCGTTATCAGTGTGCCATAACAGATGACCGTCCCCATGGGCATCCACAACCCGGAACCGCCCAATATCATCGGGATTACACCCATTGACGCGGCTGCCGAGGTGAGAAATATGGGGCGCACACGCCGTCTGGCGGAATTGTAGATGGCATCGGCGGAACTCATTCTCTCTGTAGTCCTCAACTCCTCGGCATAATCAATCATGATAATGCCGTTGCGGACAATTATGCCCATCAGAGCCACAATGCCCAAAAAGCACGTAACACCGAAATCAATGCCTTGGATGATGACACCGGCTGCCGTTCCGAACAGACATAGAGACATGGAGACAAATATGAGCAATGCCAACCCCACTTTGCGGAAATGGGCGATGAGCACAAACAGAATGACCAAGGCTGCCAACGCCAGACCGGACAGTATCGGAGGTATTTTCTCGTTTGTGTCTTCTATATCACCGCCAGGAGTAACGGTTGTGTCCGGAGAAAGATGCGACGCAGGCAACATGGCGGCGATGCGCCTCATCTGCTCCGTACCGTTCTCACCACGCCGCACGTCCGCGCCCACTGTGACAGAATAGATGCCGTTGCGCCGCACAATCTGTCCGTCCTGCCACATCGGCACAGCATCCGCCACCTGACGTAAAGGCACGCTTGTAACACCGCCCATAACCGGGATCATCTCATCCTCAAGAACTTCCGGCACAGCTCTGTCGGCATGCTCACCCTTCAAAACCACACTCATCCTGTAGTCGCCGTCCCAGACAGAAGAGACCGGCAAACCGGAACCGTAACGCATGGCGAGCGTACTTTCAATCACGGTGTTGGTGATGCCAAGGCGCGACGCCTCATCCTCTTTCAGTGCTATCCTGCAAGTAGGGAGCGGTTCGTTAAAGTCTGTGTGCACGGAAGTGAGTTCCGGAATGTCGCGCATCAGCTCCGACAGCTTTCCGGCATCACGACGCAACGTGTCAAGATTCTCACCCGTAAGACGGAATTCGACAGGATAGACCGCCTCGCTATACGACAGCTGCTTGAAGCGTACACGGGCGTCTGGAAAAGCGTCAGACCAAACCGGGGCATATTCGTCGAGCAACTGTTCGGTCTCTTTTATGCCTGCGGTGTTGACTATGAACTGGGCGTAGTCAGTTCCACCCACCTGCGGCGCATAACTGTTCTGAAAACGCGGTGACGAACAGCCTTTGAACGAGGCTATGCCAACCACGCGCGGGTCTCTACGTAGAATGCTCTCCAGACTGTCAGCCACCAGCGAGGTGCGTTCCAGTGCGCTTCCCGACGGCAGATATATTTCTACGGCAAACTGGTTGCGGTCAGCCGTCGGCATCATCTGCTGGGGTAGCGATCCGATAAGCAACATTCCGACAACTACAGACAGCACTCCCACCGCCAATGTGGATTTCGGCTGGTGGAAACAAAAGTCAATCAGCCGGTTGTAATAACGTTGCAGCCAATCGAGAAAAGAGAACGTCTTGCCATTTGTCCGCATAGGCTTGCGGATGAACCAGAACTGCATGAAAGGCACAAGCATGGTGGCGACCAGCAAAGACACGCCCAATATCAGCGTGATAGCCCAAGGGAATGTCTGCAGGAAATCGTGCAGCATGCCTGTCGTGGTGAGCAGGAAAGGGAAGAACGTGATGCTGATTGCCAGCGTCGCTGAAAGTATGGACTTGAAGAAGTGGGTGGCACTCTCAATGGAAGCGTGCCATCGCGACATGCCTTCGCCTAATTTCTCAAGATAGCTGTCGATGATGACGATGGAGTTGTCAACTATCATGCCCAAGGTGACGATAAGCGCAGCCAAGGATACCGTGTTCAGTTCCACACCGAAGCCATAAAGCAGTCCTAAAGAGATGAATATCGTTATAGGAATGGTGGAAGCCGCCACCAGTGCCACGCGCAGCGGAAGCAACAGCACCACCACTATGACGACGGCTGCTATGGCGATGACAAGTTCTTTCATAAAGTTATATACGCTGTCGCCCACCACTTCGCTCTGGTCGGTTATGCGGAATATGCCGACCTCCCCGGGAAGCTCTTCCTCTTTGAACGTGTCCAGCGTCCTGTTCACCTCATCGCCCATTGCCACAATGTCCTGTCCCTTTTTCATCTCGACAGACAGCAGCAGACATTTCTTTCCGTTATATGTTATGTAACTGTCGGGATCAGGATACTCGCGTACCACGCGAGCCACATCCTTCAGCCGCACGACATTGCCCTGCGGGTCTGTATAAACGATTTGCTGCCGCACATCGTTCACCGTATTGAGCGAGCGACTGACATAGACAGGTGTCACCTGCATGTCGGTCTTCAGTCTTCCGCCGCTTGTGGCGAATCCCTTTTGCATCAAAGCCAATGCAAGCGTCCTTTCGCTGATGCCGTAGTGGGACAGACGGTCGTTGTCTATATATACCGAAATCTGCTCGTGCCGCATTCCGCTTACCGACATGCGTCCTACAGACGGGATGCGGCGCAAACGCTCCTGCAAAGCATCCATGTAGTCATCAAGCTCGCGATAGGTCTTTTCCTCGCTTTCCATCGCGATGAGCAACGCGGACGTGTCACCGAAATCGTCCATCACCTGTACCGCCAGCACATTGGACGGCAACCGAGACTTGAAGTCGGATATGCCATGCTTGAACTTGCTCCAGAACTCGTCCTTATTGTTAAGCTCATCGTTCAGTTGCACCTGTATATAGACAATACCGTCACGGCTGCGGGAGAACGTCTTTTCTTTTTTCACCTCCTTATAGCTGAAAATATAATCTTCCAAAGGTTTCGCCACCTGTTCCACCATTTCCCGCGCCGTGTTGCCCGGTGCCACCGCGACCACAACACCCTGACGGATGGTGAAGTCGGGAAATTCGTTTTTGCGCATCTGTGGCAGACTGTAGACGCCGAATGCAACGAGGCAAGCCACGCACAGGATGACAATCTGCCGGTAGTGCATTGCCCATTCCACAAAATTGCTTTTCCTCATAATGCCACCTCCGTTCCTTCGCACACTTTCTGCTGACCCTCTACAATAATGCTGTCGTTAGCAGACAGTCCGGACGTGACTATCACGCCACCCACTGAGTATTCGTCGCAAACAATGAAGCGTCTGCGGGCTTTGCCGTCTTTCACGCACCATACAAAAGACCGGTTGTGCTCGTCTATCTGTACAACATGCGCAGGTATGACATAATGTATTCCCGAAGCAGTCTTATAAGGATGCAGGAACACCTCCGTAACCATACCCGGCAGAACCTCCTTGTCAGTATTCTCCAAATTCAGCCTCACCTCATACGTGCGCGAAAGCGGATTAGCCACAACCCCTTTTTCCACCACTCTGGCGGCAATCTTCTCTCCTCCAATGGCAGTGACTGCCACGTCAGCCTTCTGACCTGTCCTGACGGAACGCATTTCGGCTTCAGGTACCGATATTTTCACCACAAGCGAGGAGGCTGTCACCAGACGTGCGACAGGCATTCCCGGTGCGACGTTCTCGCCAGTCTCCATACTCTTTTCAGCGATTATGCCTGAAAAAGGCGCACGGAGCCGGCAATCGTCCAAATTCCTCCTAGCAATCTGTTCCATTGAGCGTGCCTGCTCCAACTTGCTCTGCACCTCCACCCATTTCATGTCAGGCAGGCTGCCTTTGTCGTGCAGTTCTTTCATGCGTCGGCTGGCGTCTTCCGCCTGTTCGAGCGCGGCATGCGCGGCTTGATGGCTGTTTTGCATGGACGTCGGGTCAAGTGTAGCTATGAGTTGCCCGGCACTCACATGCTGTCCCAAACGTACGTTCATGGTCTTTATCGTACCTGCAACAGCGAAGCTGAGCGATGTTCCGTTTTCCTCCTCCACCGTACCTGAATACCGCATCAGATTCACATAAGCATCGTCCTTCACCACCACAGCCTTCACCTTTACAGGTTCATTGGCTTTAGGTTTCTCCACATCACCCTGACATCCCGTCAAAAACGGGATAAGCCATAATGAGGCTATTGCAAATTCTTTTTTCATTATACTCGATTTTAATTTATATCTTTGTGAAACAAGCGCGCCCGGCAATCTGAAAGCAGGCTTTCATTGCCATCACCGGCACTGTCCAATACATGCAAATAACGCGCTATTACACTTGGGCAATTCTAAGTAGAGACGCAAAATATTGCGTCTCACGAGCAATGATGCCCAATAAGCTGAGGCAAATAATACCTGTCTTTGCCGCGATTTTTTAATCGGGAGACGCAAGATTTTGCGTCTCTACAGGGCTGACGCCATCATTATTTCAATAAAACAGGCTGCGCCCGGCAATCTGAAAGCAAACTTTCATTGCACTCGCTGGCACTGTTTTTCCAATAAAACAGGCTGCGCTCGGCAATCTGAAAGCAAGCTTTCATTGCACTCGCTGGCACTGTTTTTCATGCAAAAGAATGGGATTTTGCGTAAAAACAGTCCTGTTACGTGTCTCCAAAAATGTTCTGTTTTCACCGCAAACAATCAAATAAGGTTTTTGGAATAGTATATAATCCTTTTGGAACAATGGAATGAAACAATTTTTATTTTACTTTGCAGCTGTAAAAGGTAAAGCGTCTGATAAATGGAAAAGAGCAATCTGAAAAACATGGAAGGCTGGGACGGCATAGCTTATAATGACGGTGAGCTTGCCTTTTTCGACAATATGCGCGACATGCCCACATTCGCATTTCCCATTCAATTGGAAATGTGTGTCATCGTACTTGTAACGAACGGAAGGGCAACCGTGAAAATCAACGGTACGACATATGAGGCGAAGAAAGACGACCTGTTCATATGTCCGCCAAACAACATTGTGGACAGCGGTATGATGAGCATAGACTTTCAAGGGCATTGCATATGCATATCATGTTCTTATATACAGCACGCTATTCCGCTGGCAGTAAATTCGTGGGGCATAAAAGTTCTTTTCGAGAACAATCCCGTATGCACATTGCAGCCGGAAGAAGCAAAGATTTTCTGCCAATACTATGACCTTCTCAGCACCAAGACGCAGTATTCCTCAGTCAGGCAGAAAAGAGTGATAGGGACAATTATGCTTGCCCTGATTTATGATATGCATATTGTGTTGGAGCGTGTCGTACAGCATAATCTCCGTCCGTTCACATCACGAGAGACACTGTTCAAACGTTTTATAGACCTGATAGAATCAACTTATCCCAAACCGCGCTCTGTATCATACTATGCAGAACGCCTGAATGTAACCCCGAAATATTTCTCTTATGTGTGTAAGCAGGCAGGAGGACAGAAGGCGACAGTCATCATAGACCAATATGTGGTGAAAGACATCGTCTATATGATGAACCATACTCAGAAAAGCATTAAGGAGATAGCGTGCGAACTGGATTTTCCCAATCTTTCGTTTTTCGGGAAATATGTAAAGAAACATTTGGGAGTATCACCAAAGAACTACCGGGAACAAGCCATAAAAAGAAATGCAAATAATTGAATTACTCATCATATAGGTTAAAAGCGAATCAGCCGTCAGACCGTCAAGACTTTGTTTTATCTGACTGTCACCAACCCTTTCCTCTTACGCACTGCCGTCGGCAGACAGTTTTCTTCGAGTTTTGCCAAGACATGACAGCCATTGTCTGGCAAACCGGAAATGAGGTCTGTATGCCGGCAGCACGTAATGCGGATTAATGACAATGCGGCTCAGGATATAAATTACTGACTGTTGCGGCAATCCGTCTTCATGGAAAAGGCACAATATACCAGATATAAAATGCACAACAAAATGACAGACAGCCCTGCCTCTATTCCCGACACATCAATAGAGAAGCCTAACACGGGCGTTACGATGCCTCCACCTGCCACAGCTGTAATCATCAGTCCTGAGACCTGATTCATCTTTGAGGGATATTCGTGAAATGCAAACGAGTAAATGATGGAAAAGACAGAAGACGCGAAAAAGCCGATACAACCGATACAGACCAAGTCAGGTACAGCTCCAAAGCCTGCCATCAGAAGCAGGCAGGAAAAACCGCACAGGACAATATTCACACGAAAATAACGTATGCCGGAGATGCGGGTCAATAAGAATGTTCCCAGCAAAGCGCCTACTGTCCTGCTGAAGAAATAGACCTGAGGGGCATACTTCACCTGCACCGCACTCCAATCATAACGCATAGCCATGAGTTTTGAACCGATGTAATTGGTCGCCACATCAACGCCTACGACAAAAAATATACCCATGAACAAAACCATAATGGCTCTGTCCTTCAATAAGGCAAAAGAACCGCTCATCGAAACCGGCTCTGTCGTGTCCGGCTCCCGTCTGATGGGCGTAGCCGCAAGCCACAGCCCCAGAAGCAATGTGATTGTTCCCAAAACGGGGAAACAATAATACCAATGGTCTTCACCGAAATGCAAAATGACAAACAGCACTATTTCCGGTCCTAAAAGCGAGGACACCGCCTTTATTACCTGCCCGGCTGTCATACTGCTTGTCAGCAAACGCCGGTTATGAATGACATTGCTCAGCAACGGATTCAATGATATCTGCAGAATGGCATTCCCCACTCCCAACAAGATGTAGGCAATGACACACGTCACGCTACTATAAGCCAAAAGAGGCAGAAACATTCCTATTACCGTAACAGCCATGCTGAGAAGCACCGTATTCTTTCGACCCAACCGGTTCATTTTATTGCCGACCGGAATGCCTAAAAAGAAAAACCATACAAACACCATTGAAGGTACAAAACCTGTCATGGTGGGCGACCACCCGAAACCCGACTGCATATAGTCTGACGATATTCCCACAATATCACAAAATCCCATGACAAAAAACGTTGCCATAACGGGAAGTATTTTTATTAATGGACTTGATTTCATAATGCCTGATTCAGAAATAAACATATCACCCATTGATGAAACGGCTATTCATAATGTTATCTACATAAACATTATTTGCCGTAATACGGAACATCACTTATTCCCCATGTATAATTGGGAGTCTGACCCATTTTTAATTTAAGCACCCCACCTTTAAATAAATCTCGCCTATAAAGCCAACAATTATCCAATGGTTTTCCATTCAATTCCGCTGATTGGACATAATAAGAATCCTTGCCATTATTCTCCGTCTCAATAACAAAAGTCTTACCTTTGGCATACTTTGAATTAAGTTTTATCTCTATCCTGTCAAACATCGGGCTGCCAATCTGGAACGTAGGGTTATCGCATGCCCCTCCTTGCACATCAAACAGTCCCATTGACGACAATACAAACCATGCTCCAAGCTGTCCTTGATCCTCATCTTGTCCGTAACCATATCCATGCTCTCCAGTCACGCCATAGAACTCATCACAAATCAGGCGGGTCCATTTTTGAGTCAGATAAGGTTTTCCCGAATAGTTAAACAGCCATGAAATATGTAGATTAGGCTGGTTTCCATGATTATAAGGACTCTGCAACCCAGAAAAAGCATAAGCTACTTTTCCTCCACCAAAAACAGATTTACGAGCTTCCACAAAAATAGAATCCAGGCGTTGATTAAACAAATCTTCACCAACTTTCCCAATCAGTCCTACAGGATCTTGAGGCACAAAAAATGTATATTGTATTGCATTTCCCTCCTGAAATCCTCTCCATGGTTCCAACGGATTAAAATTTTCGATGAATCTTCCGTCCGCCATACGTGGACGTATAACTTTCATTGTATCATCGAAGAGTTTTGTCCAACCGGTTGACAAATCCATCAGTTTTTTATAATCGTCAGTCTTACCCAATGCTTTTGCCCATTGTGCGACGGCATAAGAACTAAAACTATACTCCAAAGTATGTGAAGCGCTAAAAGCAGAGCCTTTGTCCGATGTACCGAAATATATTTCATCATTATAAGGAACATAACCTTTTTCAACAAATTGCCGGACATCCATTTTACCGGCACCTTCTAAACGTCCTTGCCATTCCAACTCATTTTTCAGAGCAGCCTTATATGCCGATGCGACATCAAAGTCGCGAATGCCACTGCAATAAGCCCCAGAAAAGGCAATGCTCACCATATTAGTTCCTACACCAGACACATATCTGCTTGCAGCTATTCCATCACCCAACCATCCGGCATCTCTATATACTAACATTTGGCTCTGTATCCAATCGTTATAATATTCCGGATAAGCCATAGCCCATAAATTTGTAAGATTCCAATATCCTCCCCAAATGGCATCTGTATTATAATGATTATACTTAGGTGTGCCATCTGAATTCAATTCAATCTGTCCGACCTCACCACTGTTTGTCGGATAAGAACCATTCACATCACTTGCAAGTCCTCTTCCCAGCAATACATGATATAGACCTGTATAGAATTTAATTTTACTTTCCTGAGTTCCACCGGACACTTCAATACGGCTTAATGCTTCATTCCATTTTTTCTTTGCCAACGTCCTCGCTTTTTCAAAAGTCACACCGGAAGCTTCTTTTTCCAAATTATGTCTTGCATTCTCAATAGAAGTATATGACAAACCAATCTTAAAATCAACCTTTTCCCTATCATGCGTTTTATAGTCCAGAACCATCATTGCTCCAGGTCCCTTTATTTCTGTTCCGTCAGAAGTTCTTCCACCACGATATAACACAGACACAGATAAAGGTGACCTATTTACTTTCGCATAAAAGAACATGGAGACGGTTGCTCCAGTCTGATACTTCTTGACATATTCAGGTTCTGTTACGACATATCCTTCCAGTGTATGTTCATCTACCTGCCTGATATATGCATCACACACGTTTCCACTTTCACCCAAACGGTTTCCGATATCAAAAATGACGTGTGCGCTATCAGACTCCGGAAAAGTGTATCGTTGAAATCCAACCCTTTCCGTAGCCGTCAGCTCCACTTTAATACGATAGTCTTTCAATACAACAGAATAATATCCTGCTGTAGCGTGCTCGTCCTTTTTATCAAAACGGGAACGCCATCCTTTATCCGGAGAGTCTAACTTACCGGGAATATTTTTTATCGAGCCCGTAACAGGCATCAACAGAATTCCACCAATCTGAAATTCATGCAAACAAGGAAATCCGTCAATTGAAGTGTGAGCATCATCATATCCCACAGCCTCCCATCCCTGCTCATTTCCATAAGTTCCGTTTGTCGACGCTCCCAATTTTGCCATACCAAAAGGAAGTGCAGCAGGAGTATAAAAGAACCAACGGCTATGTACAGTCCCTATATTTGGACGAACATATTGTGTAAGGTCTGAATTTCCTGCCATCAGAGGTTGTGACAAGCATACCGACAATGCCACTGTGAAAAATTTAATATAGTTGATTTTTATCTTATTCATAGTTCTCTATTTTTTTACATCATTAATTAACGCAATACGTGCATACAGTTCTACCATACAAGCCTCATTCAACAGCCATTTTGGTTTGTCATATTCTTGTGCCCTACCAGTCCAGTCAACATAAATCAGCCCGGATTTATCTCTGGCATGAGTCCATGCCCAATCGGCAGAAGCTATAATAACCTATTGGCAGAATTAAGTACGCACTAAATTAATTCCGCCAACGGGTTCAGGAGTTATTTTTAATGCGAACTTACCATCTGCATCTGCTACTGCTCCGTTTTTGGATGTTATGTCAAAAATACGGGCACCTGTCAAAGGCTCACCGGATTCATCTGTTACAATTCCTGAGATTAACCGCAACTGCTGTTGCGCCATTATGGGCATACATGCCAAAAACAATAGGCAACAAGTTACGTAGAATTTAGTTACATGTTTCATAATTTAGGTTTATAAAATTAAAATTAGCATCGCTTAAACTTGTCTACATCTGAGATAACGCATACGCATACGCCCCACGCATTATTGAGACGCTTGCCCCATCATGACTGCACATTACTGCTATACGTTTTGATTTGTTATACGATACTTTGACTGTAGTGTCGGGAATAACCGTCTCATCATCTTGCAATGACAAGAAATGCTTTCTGTCTGATTCATCTTCCCAATTGTAGACATCCATCTGGACACACGGGAAGCGTTCTCCTGAAAACATGGATAATGACGTACGCAATTCCTTTATCATAGCGGGCAGTATGTAGCGTGACGCACCGGCAAGTCCGCCGCCTATCACCACCAGACCGTCAACTATGTTCAAAGCAGAGGCAACAGCGTGTCCCGCCATCTCTCCCAATTCGCTGAAGCTTGCTACGGCGGCATCCCGGTTTCCGTCTCTTGTTCCTTCGGCTATATCGTAAATGTCCTTTGGGGTCAGACTGCTGTCACTTTGCCCCGAACGTTCACGATATACCCTTTTTACGGCACGCACGCTTACGCTTTCCTCACTGATCATCAACGGATATTTCTTGTTGTGCATCAGCCACACATCTCCTCCACATCCGTTATCACCGGTCAGCAACCTGCCGTCAATCACCACGCCTGCTCCGAATCCGGTTCCCAACGTGACGCCCAGCAGATTCTTGTAACGGCGTCTGCTGCCAGCCTCTTCCAGCATGGCGTTCACTTTCGGCAGCATTCCTGACAACGCCTCTCCATAAGCGAACAAGTTCCCGTCATTTTCCATAAATACCGGAACATGATAGTGGTGTTGCAAGAATGGACCGAGAGCCACTCCGTTACGGAAAGACGGGAAATTTGGGATATTCCCACCTATTACTCCGTTTTTATAATCAGCCGGACCCGGAAAAGCGAAGCTGATGGCGACTGGCGACACATCCAACTGGCTTACTACGCCGTCAAAGCCAGCTATCAATGTGTCCAGACATCTCTTCAGGTCATCCGACACCGACGGCATGCAAACAGGTTCCACTATTTGCTCATTTCCCCGTATGGCGGAAAACACAAAATTAGTGCCTCCCGCATCCAGGGTCAATACTGTGCGTTTTTCGTTCTCATACATATTTTTTATTTTTTCAAAAGGTTACATTATCTTAAAAGCGGACATACGCCTTTATCGTCACACATTCTTTCCCCTCCGACTGTCCGTAAGGACGGATAGTATATTCACCCACACAAGCCGGAATGATAAAAGTCTCGGCATAATGCACCACAAACGGTTCAAACGAACGGTCCGGACTTTCTATAATGGCTTCCTCGCCTTCCACCAAATTAAAGACGTTTACACTGCCGTTCGTGTGATGTAACACGGGAACTCTGAAGCGGTGACGGCGTGTCTCTATGAATTCATTTTCGTGCAATCCGGTGCGCTCCTCTGTCCACCCCTCTCCTTCTTCTATCACAGTCACGCAGTTACGCAAATTTCTGTAGACATAGTCCGTATCACGTCTCCAGTCTATAACATATTTTCCCCGTTCCACATTTATAGGGCGCGGTTTTCCGTCAAGTCCCATACGCTGCCAGTCCCACAACTTGAATGTGAACAGGTTTGGCGTAGAACTTATTTCCAGAACCATGCTGTTAGCGCCGGAGCAATGAACCGTACCGCCGGGAATCAGGAAATGATCGTGTTTTTTTGCCGGAATCTTATTTACGTATTTCTCCGCGTCAAACACTGTCTCACCCCGCTGTGCCCTACGCAACTCCTCTATCATCTCCTTACTGTCCGTTCCGTTCCTCACTCCCAGATAGACAACAGCGTCTTCCTCCGCATCCAACAGATAATAACTTTCGTCCTGTGTGTAGAACATCCCGAAATTCTCATGTATAAACTGGGTTGTGGGGTGTACCTGCAAACTCAGATTCCCTCCGCCCATTGTGTCCAGAAAGTCGAAACGGATAGGAAACTCCTTCCCGAACCGTGCCTCAACAGGCTCGCCCAGCAGCTCCTTACTTTTCAACAGCACCAGATCCACCGACGGCAATTCAAAACGAACTCCGTTCACTTCAAGATAAAGACTGTTTTCTTCAGGCACACAATCAAAACACCATCCGTAATTAGGCACGTCCGGATCCAGGTCGCAGACCTCCTTCATCCATTGTCCGCCCCACGGAGCCTGGTCAAAATACGGAACCACACGGAAAGGCTTTGAGGCTGTTTTGTCTATACCTTTATAGAAGGTTTGGCGGTCTATCATCTTGGGAGAGCCAGGAATATGACTGTCCAGCCAGTAGTCCACATGTTCGAACAATGTTGATTTATAACGGTCACAAATTCTCCAGTCATTAAAATATCCTCTTTTATATTGCAGAGATACCGCATCCTCACGATTGTCTATACCCAAAGCCTTCACCTCATGTCGACGGCAACGCTGCTGAATCTCCCAACGCGCCATGTCCACATACACCAGCGTTGCGCCAGGAGCGACCATCCCCGCACCTGTACCTATAATAATAAGAGGTGTAGACGCATCACATGCGCAACGGCGCGCATCCTCCAGCTTTTCCGCATCAAAATAGTCTGATATACAGAGGTTTGTAACATATCCGAACAGCACATCCTCTGTCATAAAACGCTCTGTCATACACCTCAACTCACTTTCCTCCTTATACAGGTCGCGTACGAGAACCAACCGTGCGGACAACTTCGAAAGTTCTCTCACAAGCTCCTCTTCATACACTCCCGTATAACAGTCAACAGCAAGCACATTGTTACTTTTCAAGCAGTCGGAAAGGACGCCGCGTATTTCATCCCATCCTTGAAATATAGTGCCGGCAATGACCGTTGAGGGAAATTTGTCATAATTAGGTTTTCTCATAAACTGCTTTATTTGTTCATACATATTATTGTTTGTGCAAATATATAAATTAAATACTAATCTCCAAAAATATTTCAATAAAAAATTTATTTATATTATATTTGCAATTAGAAAAATACGTTACGGCATGAACATAGACCACAACAGCAACACCCCTTTACACATACAGGCTGAGGAAATATTGCGCAATCTTATTGATTCCGAGGAATATAAGGACGGCAAATATCTCCCTAACGAAATAGAACTGTCACAAAAGCTGAATATTTCGAGGAACACCCTGCGTCAGGCAATCAACAAATTAGTATTCGAGGGTTTGTTGGTACGTAAGAAAGGTGTTGGTACAAAGATTGCCCACAAGAGCATCATCGGAGGTGTGAAAAACTGGCTCAGTTTCTCACAGGAGATGAAAATGCTCGGAATTGAGATACGCAATTTCGAGCTGCACATCTGTTGGAAAAAGCCGAACGAGGAAATCCGTAACTTCTTCGGCATAGACCCGAAGCAGCAGGTCAAGTGCATAGTCCTGGAACGTGTCCGCGGAAAAAAGGAATATCCGTTCGTTTATTTCATATCCTATTTCAATCCGAAGATTCCGCTCACAGGAGAAGAGGACTTCACACGGCCATTATATGAGTTGCTGGAAAAAGACTACAACATCATAGTAAAGACCAGCAAAGAAAAAATATCGGCAAGTCTGGCGGGAGAGCGCATCGCGGAAAAATTGGACATCAAGGCGTCCGACCCCATTCTAATCAGGCAACGGCATGTCTATGACATAAATCAGATACCCATCGAGTACAACATCGGCTATTACCGCGCAGACAGTTTCACATATACGATAGAAGCGGAGAGATAGTCTGCCGTTATATATAATAAGGTATAACGCAGGCATATGCCGTGCCGGTCAGACACCATCATGTGCCTGAACATATCTTTCCAGCACAATGTCAGGCAGCAGGACAGCCGTCTCCGGGGCGTCCTTGGGGGCGTCCTTGGCTTTCCATGCCACCACAAACCTCACCCTGCCGTATCTGACAATATAGCCTTTTCCATTCCACTCCGCCACTTTTGAGCGCATGTCTTTCGACAGCTTTGCCACCGCTGCTCCTGTTTTTGCGTTGTAAAGCACCGAATTGTCATAACTGAGCCGGTCTCCGCCTCGCATCGAAAGGACTTCATGTTTGAGCTTTACAAAATATCCGAGGTTCACATCTTTGTATGACAGTTGCAGCACTATCTTTTCCGGCAAAGCATAACGCTGCGTGTCTGTCTTATGTACGGCTGCCGGCAGACCTGCAAACAAGATATCGTTGGTGTGCACAAAGAGCCTGTTTCTGGCGCGCGTGATGCCTACATAATAACGTCTCAGGAGTTCGTTCGTCATGTAAGACTGTCCCGATATAAGCATGTAAACATCGTCAAACTCACGTCCCTTCGCCTTGTGTATTGTGGAAATGACGACCTCTGACTCCGCTGCGTCACAAAAATCCTCGACTGACGATTCATACACGAACTCCTTGAAATCTGTTATGTATTTTGCCTTATTGGTCTCTTCAAACAACTGTATGCAACGTCTGACATACGTAAGACTCGTACTTCCGTCATACCGTGCGAAGGTAGCCTGCTTCGCTTTTTCCCAATGACCGTCAGACACCAAAGGCACACCGGTGTCCTGTCTGGTGTCTATGCAACGCATGAAATATCTCATCTCCGCCATATTGCGGAACTTCAGACCGTCCATCGACTGGATGAGCTTGCATTTCACTCCGTGCCTGCGAAGCAGAGCCATCATTATCGCAGCCTCTTCGTTTGTCTGCGTGAGTACACACGCCGTACCGCCATTGCCGTTTCTCAGCAACGACTCCATGACGGGCTGGTACAGATATCCAGACATGTGAAACGTCACTTCCACCACGCCGTCATCCTTTCTCACCGGCACTATCGGAGTGGATTTCATCCTGGATGTGATTTTCCTCACAAAACCATTGGCGAATCCCACCACACTACGGGCACAACGGAAGTTCTCCGTCATCTCCACGAAACTGGCGTCCGGCATGTTCCTCAGTGTGTTCATATACATGGAGCTGGAGCCTCTGAATTCGAATATGTTCTGGTCGTCATCACCGACTGCGATGACACGCATATCCTCATTATTGCCCATCATTGCCTCCACAAGCTCATATTCGTCATTCCCCATGTCTTGAGCCTCGTCTATTACAAGCACGGTCTTGCCTGTCTTGTTCGGTTCCACATCCCCGTTTCTTATCATTTCCGCCGCCTGATGCACCACGTTCACCACGTTGTCCCTGTTTCCTATTCTCCCCAACAGGTCAAAACAATAAGAGTGGAATGTCTTTATCTCCACAAAGTGTGCCGCATTTCCTATAAGTTCCATGAGCCGCTGCTTGAATTCTGTGGCTGCCGCACGCGAGAAAGTGAGCATGAGCAACTGCTCGTGCTTCACGTCCTCAAGCAACAGAAGCGATGCGAGTTTGTGCACCAGCACGCGCGTCTTTCCGCTTCCGGGTCCCGCCGCTACCACTATGCATCTCGAACTCTTGTCTGAGATGATCTTCCTCTGGCAGTCAGACAGCTGTCCGAACAGTTGCCTGTATTTCTCAGGCGTCAGGTTGCGTTGTATCTCTTCCTGTCGCCCGCCTTTGAAATATTTGGATATGAACTTCCTGTAGTCCATGTTGAAATAGTCTTGCACATATTGCAGGGCAGCGTCATAATCCCTCACCATCAGATTGGCATACTCGCCCACAATGTGTATCTGCTGTATCTTCTGCCTGTAGAACTCGTCGAGCATCCGGTAGTCTTCCTTTTTATATCTGAACTTGGCGTCCTTTATCCTCCTTATCTGCATGGCATTGTATATGACGAGGAATCCTCCTTCCAGCTTCAGCGCCCCTATCTTCGTGAGAAAGAGCAGTGCCTCCTCCACATCTTCAAGCTGTATGTCGTCCGTCCTCTCAAAGAAGTCATGTCCGCACGACTTTATATGATTGAGAAGCTCCACCACCGAGAACCGTATGGGCTGTCCCTCCGCCGACTCCTTCTCGTTGGCTGCGGCTATGCCGTACAGCCACTCCACCGCCATACGGCATATCCTCTGCCTTTTCTCCGCACGTCTTACGGTTGTGCCCATGTCCAGCCTCCGGCTCAGAAGCATATTGTGCGCGGCATTCTCATGTTTGCGCATGTATCCCTTTATCGTGAGAAAATAAATCAGTGTGCGTATGTCTTTTTCCTTCGACGTCGCTATACCTTCGTTTATGGCTTTGTCGTTGAGCTGTCTGCACGATATGCGCAGCGACTCGTCGGGTATCAGTTTCAGAATGTATCGCTCAAGCTTTCCGAAACGCTCGAGAAGCGTCTGCGCACGGCGTTCCGTGCTTCCAGCCTCCTGCAGATACGCCGAGATGTCCTTGCTGTCAGACAGTATGCCGTCCTGACGCATGCGTTCCACCACAGACACCACCTCTTTCTTGCTCATCCCCAGTATGTCTGCCAGATAATCCACGCGCGACTCCGCCTCCGACTCCTGTGCCTTCGAGATGTATTTGCTCGATATGAGCGACTTTATCACTCTCACCGCAGCCTCCGTCTCGTCACTGCCGAACAACGGCGACTCGGATATGCGCCGTCTCGCCTCGTCCATGTTCTTCACCGTGATGCCCGTGGCATATACATGCGGCACATTGTTGCCTCTTTCTATATATCCGCTCTGCTCAAGCGTCGACAGAGCCGTACGCACACGGGTCTCTATGTCCGACACAGAGTCGTCCCATCCCGCCTGACGCGCTATCTCCAGTGCCGAGCAGCTCACGCGCATGTGCTGCCTCGTCATATCTTTCACTGCCTTCCACACCTGCTGTATCTCGCTTATGCTCAACTTTGTCTGATTCAGCAGAATGAAATGCTTGTCAAGGTCGTTGTCGCCATAAAGCACGTAGCAGCGCGCGCTGAGCTGCGGGTCTCTGCCGGCGCGTCCGGCTTCCTGCACATAGTTCTCCAACGAGTCGGATATGTCGTAATGCACCACGAGTCCCACATCCTTCTTGTCAACACCCATACCGAACGCCGATGTAGCCACAATCACGCTCACCTCGTCTTTCATGAAAGCGTCCTGATTGGCGGTCTTCGTCTCCGCGTCCATCTTACCGTTGAACGGCAACGCCCTGTATCCGTCGCGCGTCAGTCTGGCTGCAATGTCCCATGTGCGTCTTGTCCGCGACACATACACTATCGTCGGACAGCCGCCCTCCGCCACCAGTTCCCTGAGCATGGAGTATTTCTCTTCGTCGGTCTCCGTGTGTATTACGGAATAGCGCAGGTTCGTACGCGATGCCGTGGAGGCGAACAGTTCCATATTCAGACCGAGCGTATTCCTGAAGTAGTCGCATATGTCCTGCACCACCTTCTGCTTCGCCGTAGCCGTGAAACACGACACCGGAACAGGCTCCTTCAGCCTTTTCTTCTTCTGATACTCACGTATGAACTTGCCTATATACAGATAGTCTACTCTGAAATCCTGTCCCCATGACGAGAAGCAGTGTGCCTCGTCTATGACAAACCTCACCACATGGCGCGACATGAGGATACGCTCCACCGTCTTCGAACGCAGCATTTCCGGTGATATATACAGCAACGAGGCGTCTCCGTCCTGCACGCGCTGTATGGACGAAGCCCGTGTTATCGGGTCCAGCATGCCGTTTATGGTGACCGCGTCGGTTATGCCACGCTCGTCAAGATTGTCCACCTGGTCTTTCATAAGCGACTGCAAAGGTGATATCACCACCGTCAGTCCGTGCACAGAGTGTCCCTCCATAAGTGCGGGCAACTGGAATGTGAGCGACTTGCCGCCGCCTGTGGGGAAGATGGCGAGCAGCGACTTTCCATCCACAGCAGCCCTCACGGCTTTCTCCTGCAAAGGTTCGCCTCCGTAGGTACGGAAACGGTCATAGCCGAAAAATCTCTTCAGGTTATATGATGCGTCCAGCTGCGTGCGGCAATATCCGCACCCTTCCTCACAGCGCGTGTGACGCAAGAGCCTCACCACATGCTCCACCTCCGGCCAGTTGCATGTCACCCATCCCGGTGTCACCGAGCGGTGGTCTGTCGTGTCTGTCAGAGCCAGCGCATACGCCAGTTCGCACGGATACTGCCTTACGAGCGTTTCCAGATCGGCATGTGCACATATTTTCCCTTTATAAAGTCTTCTTATCAGTCCCGTCACATCTGCATGGCGCGCATGCGCACCGGCAATTCTGAGAAAACCCTCAAACTCCCGTCTTCCCATCAGCAACGTGGCGTACATCAGGCGTTTCTCTTCAGGGAGCGCGTTCCACCGTGCCATCTCGTCAAACATCAGGTCGCGCGCCTTCTTACAGTCGTTCACCGGATTGTTCATCTGGTCGCTCAGCAGCTTGTCGTTCTTCACAAGCCGGTGATAAGGACGTTCGGGAAACATCAAAGGCGACATGTAAAGCGTGTCCACAAGAGCCTGACGCGGCTCGTCATCACCGAACAGGTATCTGGCGTCATGGTTTATTATGTTGTGCCCGCATATATAGTCTGTGCCGTCGATGAATTCATACAGTTCCTTCTTAGACGCCTTGTGAAACGTCGCACCGTCATGGCGCAAGGCTCCTATATCGTGTATCTTACGGTCATTAAGCCCCGTCTCCACATCCACGAACACATAACGCACATCCTCACCGGTATGCGCCTTACCGTTTCTGCCGACAATATCATCCGCACTGTCGGCACCCATCATTTCCTTTATCTTGCTCCAGACAGACATTCCTTCAGTTACTCTTCTTCAGACATTAATCATATTCTCTCTCTCATCACGGCTGGAAAAACGCGGTATATGCCCCCGTCTCATCATTGACATTCAGGCACACGGACGGCTCATCGTGCCTGTAATTCCATTCTTCAGAAACGTTTGAATAGCATACTGTTTGCTTAGGTGTAAAGTTTTATGTACAAAGATAATGCAAACGAGAGGAATGAGAGCTTGCTCTCAAATTCCCGAGTGCAGCTTATCTTATACAAAGATAATGCAAGGCGAGTGCAACGGCAAGGAGGGAAAACGCAGTTTTACCGCACTTGACACTGCCGAGCCGAAGCTTATCTTATACAAAGATAATCATAAAATGGAATATATTAAAGTCATTACGCAATTCTTTCCCCTTTTTCCAGTATATTTACCCGAATTACCGTTGCGACATTTCAACATGGTCGTACAGAGGCGGCAGCAACATGGATAAAGGGTTTACTTAAACCCGAATCGATTTCTATATTTGGATATGAACATAAAAAGCGATAATATCAAACACACCAATAAACCGTGAGACGCAAGATTTTGCGTCTCTACTTTTTTCCACCAACAATTTCAATCAACATTCCTCATCCTTAAATCACAATGCGCCAGCCTTGTAGAGACGCAAAATCTTGCGTCTCACGAGCAACCCATTGCAAACCCAATCCACCCTAAAAACACCAATATCAAACACGCAAATAAAACCGGGAGACGCAAGATTTTGCGTCTCTACTTTCCTCCAGCACCAATTTCAACCAATACTCCTCACCCCATCATAACAGTGCTCCCGACATACAACTAAAACGGCAGTGATTGGCAGCCGACATCGTCCTCCATGTTGTACATATTTCCTTGTCTTTATAACATAACTCCGATGAATGTCAAATAGTTACACAAAAAGCAAGCATTTTCGTATTTTCTGTGTACATTTGTAACACGTTTACGCAGTCAGTACAACAATAGTACGGCTGAGACACTATTTATTCATATATATAAAAACACACACATCATGGCTAAAAAAGACTACAAAAAACCGGAATCAAAAACAGTGATGTTATCAGGCACAACCATTTTAGCAGGCTCGGAAGGGGGTTTTAATGCCGGAATAGGCTCACAGCCGGGTTCTGAAGACCCAAAAGGGGAAGGCGATCACACAGGTTCCGAATTGATAGAAGATCCGGAGCCATAAGCACCGTCTTACTTATCAGGTTAAACAACAAACGGCAGTCAGCCTTCATCCGCATGTTTCACGCTGATGTCAGGCACACCTGCCTCCACCTTAAAACCGCTGTCGGCTAAAGTAGAGACGCAAGATTTTGCGTATCACAGTGAAAGTATGCGCCTGCTGACAGCATTTTTTTATGTATGCATATTGGTATGGATTACTTGTAGAGACGCAAAATTTTGCGTCTCACGAGCAACCCATCGCAAACCCAATTCACCATAAAATACCTATATAAAGCATGCAAATCAATCGGGAGACGCAAGATTTTGCGTCTCTACTTTTCCTCCAACACAAATTCAAATCAACATTCCTAACCCTTACATCGCAACGCGCCAGCCTTGTTGTCACCGTTTTCTGCAACATGTATTATAGTGGAGGAAAAGCGACATACCACACACCGTAAACTCACTGAGAACCGCGTATATCCTGACAACATATATTTCGCTTCTGTATACGCGGATTTCAGCGCATATGCATAACATCCTGGATATCAGCGAAATGCGCGAAAAGGCGTCCGAAAGAGGAAATCCGGCTTCACGAAAAAGGCTTTCCCGCCACGCAGGAAAGCCCGTATGAGCTTGCGGAAGAGCCTGTTCCGGCACTCGGAAGAGGCTCTTCCGCATCACAGAACAAAACGGGGAAGAGTCCCGGCATGCCTTTCTGACATCTTAAAACGACAGAAACAAGGGCACAGGCGTATACACTTGGGTATAACATGCAGGCTATTCCGATACATACCAAACAGGAATTGGCTTCATTTGAATATATCCCCGTCTGTGAAATATCTGTTTTGTGGAAAGATAATGTCAAAATTTTTTACTGCCCGTCATGCGCTTACTCAGTCCTCTTCCTACCCTTACCGCCATCATGCCTCATACACATTTCACACCGGTGTCAGTCATATTGCCTGTCATTTTTACCGGAGACATTGAGTGTCACCCGCCGCACCGGCACACACTCTCTCCGCAGCCACATGCCTCCGCATGCGTCATTCCTTTTCAACTACAGTATAGTCTCCAGCCTTGTCCGAGACTATCTGTTGCAGATATTCCACACTCAGCTCACGCGACGACTCTATCCGAGCTAACGGAGGGTCCAGCGTCACCGTCGCGCTCACACCATCTATGCTGTTCAGGGCATCCTCGACATGTGCGCGGCAGTGGTCGCACATCATGCCCTCTATCCTGTACTCATGCCTCGTCACGGCATCCTCACTGCCTCCGGCGACCTCTCCTGGCGCACCGTCACCACGCCGCGCCACAGGAAGAATGCTCTTACGCTTCAGCCGCAGACTGTTTGTCACCACACTCACACTGCTGAGCGCCATTGCCGCGCCGCCTATCATAGGGTTCAGCAGAAAACCGTTAAGCGGATAGAGCACACCGGCGGCTATCGGCACAGCTATGATGTTGTAGACAAACGCCCAGAAAAGGTTCTGCCGTATCGTGCGCATTGTGAGCTGCGACAGGCGTATCGCCTCCGCCGTCTTGGAAAGGTCTGACGACAGGATGGTCATCATCGACGTCTCCATGGCTATGTCGCTGCCCTTCCCCATCGCTATGCTAAGGTCTGCCTGCGCCAGAGCCGCACTGTCGTTTATGCCGTCGCCAGCCATCGCCACCACATGTCCGTCAGCCTGCAACTGTCTCACGAACGCCGCCTTGTCATCCGGCATCACCTTTGCTTTGTAATGCCTGATGCCTGTCTTGCGCGCCACGTATCCGGCAGACGCCTCATTGTCGCCTGTGAGCATATACACCCCGATGTTCATACTGTGCAGCATTGCCACAGCCTGTGCCGATGTCTCCTTTATCCTGTCGGCTATGCCTGCGACAGCCAACACACGTCCCGCTCCGCCAAACCACACCACGGTCTTGGCATCCTCCGTCCATTCAGCGGCTTTCCCAGCCATGTCACGGTCTGCCTGTATGCCGTTCTCGCGGAGCAGCTCCTCGTTTCCGGCGTAATATGTCACTCCGTCTACGGTGCCCTTCACCCCTCTTCCGGGGATATTGGCGAAATCTGTCACAGGCACGGTATGCGAGTCCTTCAGCGCGGCGACGACCGCCTCGGCAAGAGGATGCTCCGAGTTTTTCTCCAGACTGAGGAATATCGCCCTGCCTGTCACGGCTCCGTCCGCCCAATGCATGTCCGTCACCACGGGTCTGCCCTCGGTCACCGTACCCGTCTTGTCGAGGACAATGGCGTCCGTCCTGCGTGCCGTCTCCAGCGCGGAGGCGTCTTTTATCAGTATGCCGTTCACCGCTCCCTTGCCTATTCCCACTATAAGTGCGGTGGGAGTGGCAAGTCCCAGCGCGCACGGACAGGCTATGATGAGCACCGTCACCATAGACAGTATGCCATGCTCGAACCCTGCCGTAGGGGCGAACGCCCACCATATGGCGAACACGACGACCGACAGCAGCAATATCACAGGCACAAACACGCCCGCTATCCTGTCCACCGTCTGCTGCACGGGCGGCTTGCTGCCCTGGGCGTCCTGCACCATGCGGATGATGCCAGACAGCATTGTGTCCTGTCCGGTCTTCACGGCTGTGAAGCGCAACACTCCCCTCTGGTTTATCGTTCCGGCGAACACGCCGTCTCCTTGCTTCTTGAAAGCAGGCAGAGGCTCACCCGTGAGCATGCTCTCGTCGACGTAAGACTCTCCCCGGCACACCGTTCCGTCAGCGGCGATGCGCTCACCCGGTCTTACGACTATCACGTCGCCTTCCCTTACACTCTCCACCGGTATGACGCTCTCTCCCTCATCCGTCACCCTCGTCACCGTCTTGGGCTGGAGTCCCATGAGCTTCCTTATCGCCGTGGAGGTCTTCTCTCTGGCACGCGACTCCAGCAGCCTGCCCAGCAGGATGAACGCTATGATGACGCTCGCCGACTCGAAATAGACGTGCGGCTGTATGCCTCTTGACAGCCAGAAGTCGGGGGCAAGCAGATTGAACACGCTGAATAGATATGCCACACCCGTGCTGCCTGCCACCAGCGTGTCCATATTGGCGGACAGATGTCTGAGCTGCCGCCACGCATTGATGTAGAAACGGCGTCCGAAACCGAACACCACCATTGTAGACAACAGCCACACCGCATATCCCACATATGCGTAATCCATGAAAAACGCGCTCATGACGACGACGGGAACAGCCAGCACTATGGCGGCGACTGTCTGCCGTCGAAGCAGCGCATATTCCTTTCCGCGCTCCACCTCCACACGTTCCGTGCCCGCCTCCGCGTCTGTCATCAGGTCATACCCGGCGTCGCGGACGGCAGCACGCAGTGCGGACGGCGTACACCTCGAGGGGTCGTAGACCACCCGTGCAGTGGCTGACGCATAGTTGACATTAGCCTCGTATACCCCGTCCTGCTTGTTAAGAACCTTGTTTACACGTGCCGCGCACGAAGCGCAGCTCATCCCCGATACAGGGAATATGTCTTTTCTCATATCATTATCTCCCATAATACATTCACATATAACGGCTCCAGACTGTAGAGACGCAAGATTTTGCGTCTCACGAGCAAGTATGCGCTGTTAATTGAGGCGATGATATGCATGTCGTTGCTGTGTTCGTTGGACGGGAGACGCAAAATCTTGCGTCTCTACAGGCTGGCACCATCATAATTGTTTCCCGATACATCATAAAAAACGGGGCGCACCATGCCGGCGCGCCCCGTCTCAACTGTTATACATTGACCTTTAATTGGTGCGGATGCTTATCTCCAAAGGACAGCCTGATACTCCTCAGGAGCATTTATGTCGTACAGGCGTTCCATTGTCATGTTACCCTTTACGTGGAACCGCATCGGGTTTTTCGGGTCGGAGGTGATGTCGGTGTACTTGTAGTCGAGGTACATAGTGGTTATCCGCCTCTCCAGATACTTCTTTGTGGCGTGCCTTATCACCTCGTAACGGTAGGTACAGTCACCGCTTGTCTCAAGGTTTATGGCGTTGGCAGGGTCGCCCGCGCTCAGTGTGAGCTTGCCGGTGATGACGCCTTTCTCGTCCTTCACGCCTTCCTCGAAGTGTGTGATTACCTTATAGAGCCCACGGTTGACATCCTCGCTCCATGTCGTTCCGGCAAGGAAGAACACGCTCCTGTCGTCCACCACGCGGCACTCGCGGGTGTCCTCCACTGCGCCGTCCGAATTCGTACCGTCTATGTATACATACATGTTGGTGGAGGAGTAGGTTCCCGAGTAGTCGTTGAAGAGCTTCAGGTTGAGCAGAGCCTTGTCCCATCCGCTGCGTATGTTAAGTTTATACGACGGGTCTGGCATGACTGTAAGTGGCAGAACCCAGTTCTCGTTGGTGTCAAGACCCTTGAGATGGAAGTCGATGATGTAGAGGTTGGTGTTCTGTCCGGACGCCACGTGGCATGTTTGAGAGGGGAACGAGTAGAAGTTCTCGGGCAGCTGTCTGAACCAGAGGTCCTCGCGTCCGGAGGCGAACCTTGCCTTGTTGAGTATGCCGAGCGTATCGTTGTCGACGCCTATCTTCACGTTGAAGTCCCTGTGGTTGGTCGCCGAGCCGCTTATTATCACAGGCAGCTTGAACTGTCCCGTGCCGTCTGCCTTGTAGCGTACGTATATGTCGTGCACTCCGTTTGAGCCTACGGGAGCCTTGAAGGATACGAGTTGCTCGTAAACCTCCTCCTCCCAGTCCTCGTTGCATGAAGTGAACATGCCGCACATTGCGGTCATCGCCGCCATGATATATAATTGAATCTTTTTCATCTTTTATATGTTTTATCGTTGTTCAGAATATGATTCCGTTTATTCGTAGTCTCTCCAGCCTGGAGCCTGTGTCAGGTTCTTGTTGCGGCGGAGCTCCTCCCATGATACGGGCCAGAAGTACTGCCTGCGCGAGAACGATGTCTGCAGCTTCGGCACTCTCACCGGATTGTAGAACTGCAGGGCGTTTCTCTTGTCCATAAGGGTGTTGCATCCGTATATCTGTTCAGCCTCGTGCTTCTCGGCAATCTTCCATCTGCGCAGGTCGAAGAACCGCTGGTTCTCGGCGAACAGCTCCACCTGACGCTCGTGCACGATGGCGTTGAAGAACTTGTCGCGGTCGGCATACACCCCGTCAGAATAGTCGGGCACGCCCGCACGCATCCTCACAGGCTTCACTCCGCGCCTCATCTGCTCTATGTCACGGCTCACGGTGTAGGTCTGAGTGCCGTCCCACGACGGAATGTCATAGCTCGACGTGAGGTTGTTCACAGCCTCGGCGTAGAGCAGCAGTATGTCCGCGTAGCGCAGGGCAGGGTCTGCCTTCGGTCTTATCTCACAGTAGTTGCCAACGTTGATGTCGTAGGGATGCACGTATTTCATCACTCCTATGCCGGTGTTCACCCAACGCTCGTTGCCGTTAACGCGTCCGTCAGCCTCTCCACGGTAGTAGAACACCTGCTGGTAGTGATAACGCTCTTCTGTCGTGCTCAGTCCTGGCCATACCGTTCCGCTGTATGCCACCGACGCATAGAAACGCGGCTCGCGGTTGGCATAGCCCATGAAGATGCCGTTGTCGGGCAGATGGTCGTACGGGTGCAGGTATTTGTTGTTCGCTGTGGTGAACTCGTTGCCCTTGCCGTATTGTGCCATCACGCGCTCGCGGTCGAAAGGCGTGCCGTCTGCCATGTCGTAGGCGTCGCACTGTTTCTGTGTGATTCCGTGGATGTTCCATCCTCCGAGTGTGTTGGGAAGCTGGTGTCTCACAACGTCTGCCACACTGCTTATACCATTGCCATCGAGAGAATTGCCACGGTAATTCTGCCCGCGTGTGAATATTATCTCCGGATTCTCGGCGATGGCAAGCTCACCGTTGAACACCGAGCGGTAAGACTCGTACGGGTCGATGTCAGCCCATCCGTTCGGGAAGTCCTGACTTGAGTATGGCTCGCATTGCGGAGGAGTAACTGTTGTAGGATAGGCTCTGTCCTGCGCGGTTTTCCTTACGCCGACGGTATATATCTTGTATACGCCTGCCTTGTCGTTGTAGTCAAGGAAGTCTTTGCCTGCCGCAACGGCGAGAGCCCACTTCCTTTCGTCATACTCCTGGGAAATGAGGTGGCGTCCTGTCTTGTCGGTGAAGTCTGCCATCTCGGTGTTTCCGTTGTAGAGAGGGCTGGCGGCGTAGGTCAGCACCTTTGCGCGCAACGCTAAGGCGGCACCCTTTGTCGGACGTGCTATGTTGAGGTTGTCGCGTCGGTCGGGCAGCACTTTTGCAGCCTCAACCAGTTCCTTGCATATGTAGTCGACGCACTCGTCGAACGTGCTGCGCGGGTAAGACAGTTTGTCGTAGCTCTCGCTGAAGTCAGCTCCCTTATCCGGCATGATTGGCACAGGACCGTACTTGCGTATGAGCAGCCAATAGAAGTAGCCGCGCAGGAAGTGTGCCTCTCCTTTAAGCACGTCTATCTCTGCTTGGGTGAGCCCCTCGTTGGCGTGCGCTCTCTCTATGAAAATGGACGCCTGACGTATTCCCTGGTATGACCATGGCCATGATCTCTTGTAAAAGTCGCTGTAGCTGTATCCGTCGCCATACTCACCGAGTTTGAAATAGCGGTAACGCGCACCGTTGTATCCTTCGTTGAAGGTGATGTCATCGCAGAAGTTCGTAGGGTTGTTGTCGCTGTGCCCTATCTCGATGTTGTCTCCCTGCAGGCGGCTGTAGCTCAGTGACAGCCACTCCAACGTATTTGTCTTGTTGTTGAATATATGTTCAAGCGACTGCTGGTCCTTGAAATATTTCTCTGTATCGAGATAGTCGGAGCAGGACGTCAGGGCTGACGCTGCGCACACTGCGGCAACTCCGGCTATCATATATTTATATTTTTTCATATCTGTTGTCTTTAGATTGTTGATATAGTATTACAATTACAGACTGATGGTCATACCAAGCGTGAATGTTCTTGACAATGGATACTTCTGTCCGTCGCTGCTTCCGAGCTCCGGATCCCAAAGCTTGAAGTCGGAGAAAGTCAGCAGGTTGGTACCCATCAGATACACGCGCACATTTTGTATGTTGATGCGTGATGTAAGCGATTTCGGCAGTGTGTATCCTATCTCGACGTTCTTCAGTCGCAGATATGAGCCGTCGCGCAGCCAGAAGGTGGAGTTACGGTAGTTGTTGTTGTTCCATCCGTAAGTGAGGCGCGGGTATTTCGCGTTCACGTCCTCATTCTTTCCGAGTTGCCAGTAGTTGCCGACAACGTCTGTAAGGATGTTTCCCCAAGAGTGGTTTGAGAACGGATAGACAGTATAACCTCCGATGAAGAACGACGTCTTACCTACACCTTGGAACAGTACGTTGACATCAAAACCTTTCCATGATGCCGATGCTCCGAAACCGTAGATGAAGTTCGGCTTTGTTGTAGAGCCGATAGGCACGATGTCGTTGTCGTCTATCTTTCCGTCACCGTTCACATCTTTATATTTGATGTCACCGGGAGCTATCTCCACGGCTGTAACCAATGCGGACTGGTCGGGGCTGTTGCGGATGTCCTCATAGTCCTTGAAGAGTCCGAGAGCCACAAGTCCGCGTGTCTGGTCTACACGGTATCCAGCCGAGCGTTTGTAGCCGTAGTGGCTGTATTGCTCGTCATATTCGAGTATCTTACTCTTACTGTAGGTGAAGTTTCCACGTATGGTGAAGTTCACGTTTCCTATCTTGTCGCTGTAGGCAATGTTGCCGTCGACTCCTTGCGAGCGCACGCTGCCAACGTTGGCTGCCGGTTGCTGTGAGTTGCTTACACCTATTATCTCAGGTATATATTTGCGCCACATGAAGATACCGTCACGGGTCTCGCGGAAGTAATCGACCGTTCCGCTGAGCTTGTTGCCGAAAAGATAGAAGTCAAGTCCCAGGTCGTGCTTCGTCGCAACCTCCCAAGTGATGCCTTTGTTCGCAAGAATGAGGTATGATATACCGTTGTATGTGAAGTTGCTCGTGTCGAATTCTCCGTATACATAACGGTCGCTGCCGTTGGTGTAGAAGCGTCCCTGGAACGGGAAACGTGTCTCGAGATAGTCGTTGCCCACCTTACCGTATGAATAACGCACCTTGAACATGTCCACCCACGGAGCCACTTTCTTTATCCAAGGCTCCTCACCGATGTTCCATGCAGCCGAATAAGCCGGGAAGAAACCGAAGCGTTTGCCTTTTGCGAAGTTCTCCGAGCCGTTGTAGCCGAAGTTGAAGTCGACGAAGTAACGGTTGGCATAACCGTAGGTGAAACGTCCTGCAAGACCCTGATGACGGCGGTCTATGCCCTGGATGGTGCGCTGGAAGGCGATGTTAAGGCTCTTTATTGGGTCATCGTCTGACTGATGTACCCAGTTGTTCTCAGAGTTGTCGGTAGTCCCGTCCTGCGAATATTTGAGGATGGCACCTACCTGATGCATGCCGAAATTGCGCGCGTAGTGCAGCTCAGCCTCGAAGAACTCCCTCTTCTTTCCTTTGGAATAAGGTTGTGATATCATGAGTTGCTCGTCCACCATCTTTTTGAACACGAGGTTGCCATCGCTGTCGCGCAGACGCTCTGCCTGCCATCCTTCAGGTGCTTTCCAATGTTCATTGCCGTTGTCGGTGTAGACATCATATCCGTAGCGTACCAAAGCCTTGAGTCCGGGAGTGATGAAGTTGAAGTCCTGAGTAAGCTCCGCAGTAGTGTTTATGGTGTTTTTCCAAATCTGGTTGTAACCATACTGTGTGACGAGAACCCACGGGTTGTTGTGTCCGTCTTTGCCTTGCGAGCCCCATTTGCCGTCTTTGTATCTCACAGGAGTGGCAATCGGGTTATACAGTAGAAGCGATTCCCATATGTGTTTGTAGTCCGCACCCGGCTGGTTCTGCTTTTCCAGTGCTCCAGATATACCTATTTTAATAAGTGTGGTCTTGGTTATGTTCATGTCGAAGTTCATGCGGTAGTTCCAGCGGTGGTAGTTGGCGTTGGTCTTATAGTCCTTCAGCGCGGAGTCGCTGTTGTACATACCGCCTTCCTCAACATAGCTCATAGATGCGAAATAGCGTGCGTTGGAACCGCCGCCCGATACGTCAACGTTGGCGCGGAAAGTGGGTGCGCCGTCCTTGAGCAACAGTTTCATCCAGTTGACGTTGGGGAACACCTCGGGGTCGAGCTGGTTGTCGAGCAGATAAAGGTCGTCGTCGCTGTAGGCGGGAGACATGTTCCGGCTTTCGAGAGCCTCGTTCATCATTCGTGCGTATATCTTTCCGTCGACGAACTCCGGTGTCTTCGTGCGAGTGTTGTAGCTGTACTCAACTTTTCCGTTTATGCGTGTCGCTCCGTCGCGGCCGTGCTTTGTCGTTATGAGAACGACGCCGTTGGCACCGCGCGAACCGTAGATGGCAGTTGTGGAAGCGTCTTTCAGCACGCTGAAGGTCTCTATGTCCTCAGGGTTTATGTCGTTGATGTTACGCTCAAAACCGTCGACGAGCACGAGCGCGCTGCTTCCAGCACCGAAGGTGGAGATACCGCGGATCCAGAACTCGGACACGTTGTCGCCCGGATTACCTGTCGTCTGCCGTGCGAACACGCCCGGTATGACTCCCGCGAATGAGTTTGTGATGCTGGCGGTAGGTGTGCGCAGGTCGCCAGGGTTTACCGTCGTGACGGCTCCCGACACGGTGAGCTTCTTCTGCACACCCGTACCTGTGACGACAACCTCGTCTATCAAGTTGTCCTTCTTTTCCTTAAGCCTGACGTCTTGCGTGGTCTGTTCCTTGATGAGAACCTCCTGCATCTCCATTCCGATGTAGCTGAACACCAGTCGGGTGTATGCCTTTATCTTTATCTTATAAACACCGTCGATGTTTGTTATCACTCCGAGTGCCGGGTTCTCCTTGGGCGTCACGCTCACACCGATGAGCGGCTCACCGGTCTCATCGGTCACCGTACCCGTCACTTCTATTGTCTTCTGATCGTCCTGTGCCTGCATCTGCAGCGGTATGCATATAGCAAGCATAAGCATAAATATAAGATTCCTCATAGTAAAATTTGTATTGGATTATTACGGTTTACTCTCTCGTGATATAGCGTATGCCCCTGTTGCCGTTGTCGCCGATATACCATGTCTCGTTGGTCTCGTCGTAGGTGACTCCTGTAGGATGATAGAACCGTGCCTCCTTCAGCGGGTCTCCGTCTATATATCCGGTCACTTTTCCGTCGGCGTTCTCGTTGCTTCGTCCGGCAACAATTGTGGCGACACCGTCCGGGGTGAGTTTCCATATGCAGTGGTTCTCATACGCACTGAAGTAGAAGTCGTACAGTTCACCGTCCGGGCGCGGGTTTTTCACGTAGTCATAGTTCTTTACGAAAGTTCCCGACCAAGGCTGGTCGAAACGCGCCGAAGTACCTGTTCCTTCCACACATCCCCATGCTCCGAACTTTCCTGCTATGATTATAGGAGTCTCGAACATGTTTGTCTTCTCGTTATAGTTAGATCTTAACACAACGGGCGCGCCTTCCATTATTATGTACATATACTTTGCCGACGGGTGAAGGATGAGGCGCATGTGCTGTCCGTCGGTCTGTGTGAGCGCTGTAAGAGAGAAGCACCGCGTGCGGTTCACGTCGGTATTGGGTATCTCTCCGGTAGGGTTCTCCATGCGGTAAACGCATGCGTTGGTCCATGAGGAGTAGAACTTGGTGCCGTTAGGCATGCATACAACGCCGTAGGAACACGGTCCGTAGTTATAGGGACGCATTTTCTTGAATCCTTCCGAGCGCAGGCAGTAATACATGTTCGGTCTTGTCTCGTTTGAAGCCTGTCCGTTGTCGTCGGGGAATATGAGCGTGTCGCCGTCGGCAGTGAATGTGAACGAGAACATGGCAGAGTATTGTCTGCGCGGGAAAAGACGTGTGTGGGTGCGTTGTGTAAGGTTGAGCACGCGCAGTCCGTCATGCCAGTTGGCAGCAAACAGGATTCTGTCACCGCCTATCTCCGCATATTTCGGGTCGAACACCAGCCAGTCGTTAGCAGGCGCGGATGCCTCGCCGTCGAACGAGCCGTACGAGTATGACGAGTTGCCTGACTCGTCCACCTTTCTTAACAATGTTCCAACAGTGGTCTTAGGTATATAGTTGAATTTTTCGTCAAAAGTCTTTGTCGCAGCGGGTTTGCCGTCCTTGTCGTCTATTGTCACGGTTACTGTGCCGTCGTAAGAACGCTTTCCTACCATACAATAGATAATCTCACCGGTAGAGCCGATGACCTTCGCTTCCTTTCCGCCCACATTCACGTGAATCTTCGTCTCGTCTGTGCCGAAGTTCTTTCCGTAGATGTAGAGGCGCGTTCGCACTTGTCCCTCTTTCGGACTGAAGTCTTTGAATTCGACCGGTTGTGACGGATCGAACGAGCCAGAGGCGACGTCGTCATCCTTGCAACCGATGAACATCATGCAGCATAGGAATGCTGAAATAATGAAATTTTGTTTCATGTTGGTTAGAATTTTTAGATTGATTTTTGTGAGTTGCGCTCACGTTATTGTTAAGATTGATTTTTGTGTGTTTTGTTTTGTCTGTTTTTTTGTGTTTTATATGGGTTGTTATTGTGTTTGTTGACGGTAGTTCGTATGGTTTATGGGTGTAAATGAATTGTCAGGCTTTTGAGGCTTAAGTATTCAATACAGTTTGCAAATATATGATAATATTTCTTTCGTAATTAAAAATAATGGTACTTTATTATTGAAAATAAGTTAATTGTGATTAATAAAGGTTGATTTTGATTTTTATTTGTTCTATTTCGGAGATTTATTATTATCTTTATCGCCAATTTGAAAACCGCCTTTTGACTGATTCATATGCATTTTTGTTCATTTCATGACGGGTCGGTGACGTCGTATATGGGTGTCAGGGATGTCGTTTGAAGGTGTTTTCGGTGGATTTTGAACGGCTTTTTTGATGTTTTTCGAGATTGTTTCCGTATATATGATAATGTTGTTCATGTATGCAATAATCACGTTGTTTTCCATTGGCAAATTGAATACGGCATGATGATATGTGCTGCAAGCTAAAGTAGAGACGCAAAATTTTGCGTCTCACAAGGAGGTTTGCGCTTGTTGCCAGTGTATAGTCGCGTGCGTATGTTGGTGTAGGGTGGACGGGAGACGCAAGGATGCGTTTGTTTGCCTGCGTATTTTCGCGCGCGTATGTTGGTATGGGGAGGACGGGAGACGCAAGATTTTGCGTCTCTACTGTTAGGAATCGGATGTTGATTGGGGGGATGATGTGCTTATGGAACGTGTCATGTCACAGATACTCGGCGAAGTCGGTGAGCCTCATGTCACCCTTTCTTGTGAGCGTGTCGTGGAATGCGAAGGCGGCGCGCAGCGAACCGGGGCAGTGTCCCTTTGTGGCTATGCGCTGGTATTCGCGCAGCAGCGGGCGGTAGTCGGGGTGCGCGCAGTTGTTTATTATCTCCTCCGCTCTCCGTGCCGGACCCTTTCCTCTGAGGTCGGCTATGCCCTGTTCGGTTATTATCACGTCCACGTCGTGCTCGGTGGAGTCTATGTGGCTGCACATGGGGACTATCGCGCTGATTTTCCCGCCCTTGGCTGTCGACGGCGTGTAGAATATGCTTATCGAGCCGTTGCGCTCGTAGTCGCACGACCCTCCGATGCCGTTCATCAGCCGTGAGCCGCACACGTGGCTCGAGTTCTCGTTGCCGTAGATGTCGCACTCCAGCGCGGTGTTCATCGCTATCACACCGAACCGGTGTATGAGTTCCGCCGAGTTGGACAGCTCGCTCGGGCGCAGCGTGAGACGGTTGCGGAAGAAGTCCATGTTGGAATACACCTTCTGAAGGCACTCGTTAGACACGGTCATCGCCGCCACCGACGCCTGCGAGATGCGTCCTTTGAGCATAAGGTCCACTATGGCGTCCTGCACCACCTCGCTGAACACCTCCACCACGGGCATGTCGTCGCACTGTCCGATAGCCTCCATCACCGCGTTGCCCGTCACGCCCACACCGCTCTGTATGGGGAACATGCACTTGGGGATGCGTCCGGCGCGCATGTCGCTCAGGAAGAAGTCCACCACGTGGCGGCCTATCATGTCGGTGTCGGGTGTCGAGGGCTTGAAGGTGCGCGCCTCTTCTGGTATGCAGCACTCCACCACTCCGGCTATCTTGCCCGGCTCTATCTCCAGATACTCCGTGCCGATGCGCTGTCCCACGCCTGTCAGAGGTATGGGCTGGCGGTAAGGATACTCCAGACACTCATACTCGTCGTGCAGATAGCGTGCGTCGGCATTGTGAAAAGTGTTCAGCTCCAGAATCACTCTCTTCGCCAGACGCGCTATTGTCGGCACTATGCCGTCTGCCGAGGTGAGATACACGCGGCACTTTCCGCCATACTCCTCTATGGCAGACACCTCTATCACAGCCCAGTCAATGTCACCATAAAAACCCCTGCGCAGACGCTCAGCCATGTGTCCGAGGTGCATGTCCTCATAGTCTATCTCGCCCAGGTTGGCGTGGTTGCGGAAGTCGGCGTTGGTGGAGAAGGGCGCGCGGAACTTTATGGCATGAGCCGCCGCGAGGTCTCCCTCAAGGCTCTGGCACGACGATGCGCCCGTGATGACGCCCACGGCGAACGGCTTGCCTGCCTCGTGCTCTTCGCGCGCGCGTTTCGACAGTGCCCTCGTCACGGCTTTGGGGACACCGCTGGGGGTGAATCCGCTGAATCCGATGTTGTCGCCGTCCTTTATCATCGCTGCGCCTTCGGCAGCCGTTATGCGTGTGTATGCCATCTCCTTAAATGTCTATTGTTTGTTCGGATGGCAAAGTTAGTTATTTTAAAGCATAAAACACGCCTTGCGACATGATTTTCTGCATAAATTTACAAAAATACATTCAAAAAGGCACTAAAACTGTATAAATATACAGAAATAACCGTTAAATATGCAGAAATGTGCATATCCGTGCCTCCGCTCCTCCATGGTCGCGTCACGGTGGGGAGTCTGTGGAGCGTCTCCTTTCATGTTGTCGCGAGGCGGAAGAAAAACCGCAGCATGCCGTGCCGTCCGCAGCACGAATACGCGCAAATATGTATTGATGTATGAATAAATATACATGGAAACATGCATAAATATACATGGGCGCATGTATAAATATACATCACAACGCGAAAATACCGCCGTATTTGCGCGCAGACATGCTTTCGGCTGCAAATACGTGGCTTTTGGGTGTTTTACATATTCTGCTGATACACAATAAGATATATTGTCCGACATAATCAAAGTCCTTTTCCAGCGTCGCAAAAGAGGCTTTTCCGCCATGCGAAACGGGCTTTTCCGTGTGTCGGAAGAGCTTTTTCTGCGGTGCGGAACGGTGCTTTCTGCGGTGCGGAAGAGCCTTTTTCGCGTGCCGGCAGTGAGCTTACGGTCGTATAAGGAGGAAGAAAATGCCATGCGGGTACGCTTTCCGTATATCGCGGAGGTGGCTGTCACGCCCTGCCGTTTCTGTTTTGTTGTTTTCTGTTGTCAATATTTTTTACTGTTATTATGTATAATTATGCGTTTCCGTCGGGTGTGTTCCGAGGCGGCTGGATGCCCCTCCGGGCATGGGTCGCAGCCGTGTGCCGTCCGCGACATGTGCTCCCGTGCGAGCGAATAATGAAAAAATTCGCTTATTCCGACTATTTTGTGTAAGTTTGCAGGCGAAACTCGAATAAGATGAAAAAGAAACAGATACTGCTTATAAACGACATTGCCGGATATGGCAAGGTGGCTACCGCCGCGATGCTGCCGATACTCTCGTACATGGGTCATCCCACTTACAATCTGCCGACGGCACTTGTGTCGAACACGCTCGACTACGGCAAGTTCAACATTCTTGAGACAACCGACTATATAAAAGGTGTCTTTCCCGTGTGGCGCGAGCTGGGTTTCACCTTCGACGCCATAGCTACGGGCTTCATGGCATCGGAGAGTCAGGCGCGCATGATATCCGACTACTGCCGCGAGCAGGCTGCCTCGGGCACGGTGATATTCGTCGACCCGATAATGGGTGATGAGGGAAAGCTCTACAACGGAGTCACCGGTGAGGCGATAAAAAGCATGTGCGAGATGGTGAGCGTAGCCCATCTGGTGTTTCCCAACCACACCGAGGCATGCTATCTCACGGGTATGGAGTACGACGCCCGGGGGGTGAGCCGCGACGGGGCGCGCCGTCTCACTGACGCACTCCTGGCTCTGGGCACCAAGTCGGCGCTCATCACGAGCATCCCTGTGGACGGTCAGCCGTCGGTGGTGGGCTACAATCATGTGGACGGGGAGTATTTCTGTCTGCCCTACACCGAGATTCCGGTGCATTTCCCCGGCACGGGCGACATCTTCTCGGCGGTGCTCATAGGGCGTCTGCTCGACGGAGAGATGCTCAAGCCGAGCACCCGCAGGGCGATGGATGCCGTATACACGCTCATCGACCTCAACAAGGACAACGAGGACAAGAACCGGGGCATACCGCTCGAGAAGTATCTCGACGTGCTCTGACCGTGCGCAGTCAGCCAACCGCAGGCACGGGCATCCTGCCCCTTACCGCGTCCGCCGCCTGTGCGCCGAGGTGCCGTCTGTGTGCGCGGGCGTGCAAAAAAGAGATAAAAATAATGCGTTCTGCCGGTCGGAATGATTTTTTATATGTATTTTTGCGCTTGTTATATGGACAGGTTTATTATTGTTCTGACACTCTGTCTGATGTGGTCGGCGGGATGCGCCGCGCAGAACGACGGAGGCGACACCGCTGACGGAGGAGTGCTCGAGCCGATGGTGAAGGTGAGCAAGGTGCTCGACGACAACGGCGACAGCATACAGTATGTGGAGATGAACAGCGTGTATGTCTATCCCGCTCCGGTGTTCAAGAACGAGAAGCAGCGCGCCGCCTACAACCGGCTCGTGGCAAACGTGAAGAAGGTGCTGCCCATAGCGAAGGAGGTGAACCGCATCATCATAGAGACATACGAGTATCTCCAGACGCTGCCCGACAAGAAGGCGCGCGACGCCCATATGAAACTTGTGGAGAAAAGCATACGCAAGGAGTACACGCCACGTATGAAGAAGCTGTCCTATCAGCAGGGAAAGCTGCTCATAAAACTTGTCTACCGCGAGTGCAACTCGTCGTCCTACCAACTCATACAGGCGTTTCTCGGACCCATAAGGGCAGGATTCTATCAGGCGTTCGCCATGCTGTTCGGGGCGAGTCTCACCAAGAAGTATGAGCCGGAGGGCATCGACCGTCTCACCGAAAGGGTGGTGCTGATGGTTGAGGCAGGGCAGCTGTAGGTTCTTATAATAATAATGCGCCCATCAAATAATAATAAAAGGAAAAGGCGGACACGTCATGATGTCCGCCTTTTATGTTTGTTTCCGATTCACGCTATATGCCTCACCGCGTGCCGGTCATTCCGCGCTCTCGGTGTATATCACCTGAACCATCACCTGTCCAACAGCTTTCAGAGTGTTCGCGTCGATGTGGTCCATGTCGTCATACACTGTATGCCATGTCGGACCGAACGAGCTTTGGGCACATTCCGGATGGTATGGTATGATGTCGATGGTGGGTATTCCCGCCTTCTCATTGAGCGGAACGTGGTCGTCGTTCACCATTGTGCCGTCGGTCATCGGGAAATATTCGGCGTAGCCTATGCTGTGGGCGGCTCCCCACACCTTGTTCACGATGTCCTGGGCATAGCTCTTCGATATCCCTTCCTGATGGAAGCGCGCGCCCTGTCCGCCCACCATGTCGAGCAGAATTCCGTATGCCGCCGTGTAGCCTTCGGGCAGATGGGTAGCCCAGTGCTGTGCACCGAGAGCCCAGGAGTCGTTGTCCGACGGTGTGTCAGCCCACTCGGGCGTTCCCCAGTCCTCCGCGTCGAAGCACACGAAGTCTATACCCAGCCTGAGCGTACTGTCGTTCCTGAGCAGCCGTGCCAGCTCAAGCATCACTCCGATGCCGCTCGCTCCGTCATTGGCTCCCATGACAGGCTTGCGCCAGTTGGCGGTGTCGGGGTCGTTGTCCGCCCACGGGCGCGAGTCCCAGTGTGCGCAGACGATTATCCTTTTCTTCGCTTCCGGGTTGTAGCGTGCTATGATGTTGCAGCTGCGCAAGGTTGTCCCGTCATATCCTTTGAGGTCGGCGCGCTGCCGTTCCACCTCCATTCCGTATGCCTCGAACTTGCCCGCTATCCATTCTCCGCACTCGTCGTGCGCCTTGCTGTTCATTGTCCGCGGACCGAACGAGCACTGTTTAGCCACGAAACTGTATGCCGAGTCGGCGTTGAACTCCGGACCTGCGAGTGCCACGGAGTCTGCCGGAGTGTCGCCTGAAGTCTTTTTCGCGTTCCTGCAAGATGCGCACGACGCCGCGGTGATTATCATTGCGGCTGTTATAGCCATTGTTATGCGGATGTGTCTCATTGTCTTCTGTATGTTGTCTGTCATTATTCTGCCGTCCTCATGGCGGCATGTTCCCTTTCTATGCTGTTGTGGCAGCCATGCCCTTCACCGTGTCCATCACCCTCAGCCAGTTTCCTCCCCATATCAGGGCGATGTCCTCCGGGGAGTATCTGCGGCGCAGCAGCATGCGCGTGAAGTTTATCATCTCGCTGCTGTCAGCCATTCCGCTCACCCCGCCGTCGCCGTCGAAGTCGGTGCCTATGCCCACATGGGCGGTCCCCATTATGCTTATGGCATGCTCCAGATGGGCTATGGCGTCGAGTATGGACGCCTCTCCTGCTGTGCGGAGGAATCCGTGGTAGAGCGTGATGTGCACCACTCCGCCCTTCCGTGCTATGGCGCGCAGCTGGTCGTCGGTGAGATTCCGCGGCACATCGCACAGCGCGCGGCAGTTGGAGTGGGAGCATACTATCGGCGCGCGGCTTATGGACAGCGCGTCGTAGAACGATTTCTCGCCTGCGTGACTCATGTCCACCATCACGCCGAGGTCGTTCATCCGCCTTATCACTTCCGCTCCGAAGCGGCTCACTCCGCCGTGTGTCCCCTTGCTGCGGCGTGCGCTGTCGCATATGGCATTGTCTCCGTTGTGGCACAGAGTCATGTATACCATGCCCCGGTGTGCGAAGTGGTCGATGTTGTCGAGGCTGTCCTCTATAGCCAGACCGTTCTCTATGCCGAGCATTATGGACTTGCGTCCGAGCCGTTTCGCCTCATACAGGTCGGCTGGAGTGCGCGCTATGGACAGGTGTCCGGCGTTGCGCGCGGCGATGTCCTCTATCTTGTCGAAGATGAGGTCGGCGTAGTCCTTCGGGCTCTCGGTGCCGAACTGCGACACATCAGCGAACTTCTGTCCTTCGGCGGGCTGCGGAAGATATGCCACCATGGTCACCGCGTCCTGCCGTCCGTCGTCCATCTTGTGCAGGTCAACGAGTATCCTGGGGTCGCGTTCCTCGAATCTTATGCCTTGGGAAAAGAACATCGGGGTGTCGCAATGGGTGTCGAGGGTGAGCGTGGATGCGTGGGTGCGCTTCGCCTCACTGAAGAGCCGTGCCTCGTCAACGAGCCATCTGAAGAGCGGCAGACCGTCCGTGCCCATCCATTCCGGATGCCACTGCACGCCTATCACGGGCTTGTGGCATGTGCTTTCCATCGCCTCTGCCGTGCCGTCGGGTGCGGTCGCCGTTATGCGCATGCCCTTTCCGGGCGACGTCACTGCCTGATGGTGGAAGGAGTTGACGAATATCCGGTCAGTGCCGAATCTGCCGTGCAGAGCCGAGTCGGGCTCTATGTCCACGCTGTGTGTCGGTTCCGTGCGGTCGGCTTCCTGCGAGTGCTTTATCAGCTTGGGCGTGTGCGGTATGTCCTGACACACCTCTCCGCCCAGTGCGATGGCTATGGTCTGCATGCCGCGGCATATCCCCAGTATGGGCATCTGGCGGTTGCAGGCGAGCCGTGTGGCGAGAAGCTCGGGCAGGTCGCGTGCCTGATTGATGTTGTGCAGGGCAGGTTGGGGCTGCTGTCCGCTCCATAGCGGGTTGTGGTCGGCGCCTCCAGTGAGCAGCAGCGCGTCGATGTTGTCGAGCGTGTTGATGATTATGTCTTTGTCGGCAAGCGGCGGGATAATCACGGGCACGCCTCCGGCATCCGCTATCTGTGTGTAGTAGCGGTCGCGCAGCGAGGCGTCTCCGTCGGTGTAGTTTGCCGTTATGCCTATCAGTGGCTTGCGTTTCGCCTCCGGATAAGCCGAGTAAATGTCTTTTGTTATCGCGTTGAGATCAAATGATTTCATTTCTTGCGAGGGGTATTTTGCATGTTGCTGTGGTAAACAAAGAGTGCCGCCTGCGGAGGGAAATATGCCTGACGCCCGTCGCCGGAGTCCTGCCGCAGGCTGCATAGGGCTCAGTCGTCTATGTGTACCGGTATCTCTCTCTTTATGCTCTGTTCGAGCGAGATGAGCGTCTCGGTAGATACCACTCCGGGGATGCCCTGCATCTGGTTGTTGAGAAGGTCCATGAGCTGTTCGTTGTCGCGTGCGTAGAGCTTCACGAGCATGGTGTACGGACCTGTGGTGAAGTGGCATTCCACTATCTCGGGTATGCTAAGCAGACGCTGCACGACGTTCTTGTACATGCTGCCGCGCTCGAGATTGAGACCCACGTATGTGCATGTGGTGTAGCCGATGCTCTTCGGATTGACGTCGAAACCGCTTCCGGTGATCACTCCGTCTTCCACAAGATGCTGCACGCGCTGGTGTATCGCGGCTCTTGAAACGCCGCATTCGGCTGCCACATCCTTAAAAGGTATGCGGGCATTCTTTGATAGTATCCCGAGAATCTTTTTGTCGAGTCTGTCTATTTTTTCCATTATGACTTGTTTTTAATTTTACTTTTTGAAAGCAAATGTAGTCAATTCCGATGACATGGACAACAATATTTGTATTAAAAATATGCTAATTGTTTACATTGTGACATCTTGCCGTGACGGGGAAGGGTCGGTGACGGAGCGTTGCGGAGAACGGGAGCCGCCGTGACGGCGACGCATGGCTGCCGTGATGGAGCGTGGACGGAACGCCTTTTGCCTGCCGTGCGGTGTGGTGAGACGGCATTTCAGATGTGGTAAAAAATCATTACACCAGCCTTCATGAGACCGCGCCATTTGCAGACGGAAAGGCTTTTGCCGCCGTATACGCTGATTTTGGAGAGATTAGATAAACTTTTGAGTGTCAGCGTATTATACATATCGCTCCGCAGAGGATGCCTTTCGGTGATGCGGAACGGGCTCTTCCGCACTGCCAAAAAGCCTTTCCTGCGGTGTGATATTGGCTTTATGGCGTGGCGGAACATGCTTTTCCGTGCGACGTTTCGGTCGTGGAGAGCGGACGGAATGTGATTTATGCGCTGTAGGATGGTGTTTTTCAGGTGTACGACATATGCCGTTCCGGTTTCAGGAGGTGTGTGTCTCGTTGTGCGCTCTGTAGAATGCCGGTTGACGGCATGCCTTTTTCCGGTAAATTTATTTGACATTAAGAATCGACCGGACGATGTGTCCGTTCGCGTTGAAGCATGCGTGCGGCGGTGGAGCGGTGCGGACGGAGCACATGCGGACATGCCTTTTATGGCGCGGTCTATGGCGGTATCGGCATATATAATAAGGTATTTGTATAATAAGAAAGCCGGGCACCGCACTGTCATTGTGCGATGCCCGACTTGGTGTTTGCGTGCCGTAGGCTGTCAGTATTGTTTCAGCTGACATACCGTCATTTCTTTCCGGCAGCCGCTTTTCTTCTTTCCGCTCTTGTCTTCCTGACTGTCCGGGCGTCTTTCTTTGAGCTGTCGCCCGTGTTCTTCAGACTCTCCTGAACCGGTTCGGGCTTGTCTATTTCAACCAGCTCGACGGTGAAGATGAGTGTGGAGTAAGGCTTTATCTTTCCTGCCTGACGCGCTCCGTAACCCAGATTCTGCGGTATGTACAGTTCCCACTTGCTGCCCACGGGCATCATTGTGAGAGCTTCGGTCCATCCCTTTATCACCTCGTCGGCGCGGAAGGCGGTGGGTTCCGGACCGCGCTTGTAGGAGCTGTCGAACTCGGTGCCGTCGATGAGCTTGCCCTCATATCTCACTTTCACCCTGTCGGTGGCTTTAGGAGTCTCGCCTGTGCCCTCCTTTATCACCTTATATTGCAGTCCGCTTGCCGTGGTCTTCACTCCCTCCTTTGCGGCGTTGGCTGTGAGCCACTGCTCGTTCTCGCTCTTGTATGCCTGCTCCTTGCGGTAGTTCTCAGCCTCGCTTACCTTTGTGAAGAGCTGTGCAGCCGACTTCACGTCCATCAGGGTGGTGTCGCTGAGCACTCCTGCTATGAATGCCGTGTTGTAGATGTCCTTGTTTATGGCGTACTTTGTGCCTTCAAACTGCTTTGTGGCAGACGGAAGCATGCGCTGCTCCACCAGCCGCGCTATCTGCATTCCGGCGTTGCGGGCGGTGAACTTCGGGTCGCCTGCTGATGCTATGGCGTCCTTGTAGCCCTGGATGAAGTCCTGGATGTATGCCGTGTCGACGTTGTATTCCTGCTGTATGTAGCTCAGCAGTCCGCGTGTTGACGCCATGCCTGCCGCATAGCTGATGGAGTCGGAAGGTGTGACGAGCTTCAGCGGCTCCGCCTTCACCTCTGTCTTGTCCTTCTTCTTTTTCTTCTTGTTGTCCGGAGTCGTTCCGTAGGCAGCCGTCGCCATCATTATGACGGCGAGCAATAAAATCTTTTTCATTTTCTTATGAAACGTTTACGTTAGGTTCGGAGTTTTTATGTTGCAACAGGGCGGTATCTTTTCTGATTGAAAAAAGCACCGCCCTGTTGTGTTAGAGTCATTTCTGACGTATATGATTTTTATTTCTTCGGATCGACCTCCAAGAGCTCAATCTTGAATATAAGAGTAGAGAATGGCTTTATCTCTGTCTGCTCACGGTCGCCGTAAGCGAGCTCCTGCGGGATGTATACTTCCCATACCGAGCCTGCGGGCATGCGTGTGAGAGCCTCTGTCCATCCCTTTATCACCTGGTTGGCACGCATTGTGATAGGAGCCTTTCTCTTGTAAGAGCTGTCGAACACCTTACCGTCGATGAGCTTGCCCTCATAGTTCACCTTCACTAAAGAGGTGTCCTTGGGAAGCGGACCGTTGCCTTCCTTTATCACCTTGTACTGGAGTCCTGACGGCAGAGTCTTCACTCCGGGCTTCTTCTTGTTGGCTTCGAGCCACTTCTCGCCTGCCTTCTTGTTCTCGCTGAAGCGGTCGGCGATAGACTTTGTCCTTATCTCCATCATCTTAACCTGTGCGAGCTGCTGTGCCTGTTCGGGAGTCATGAGTCCCTTCTTGCCCGTAGCGCCGGTGATGAATCCTGCGAGCAAATTCTTCATAGAGATGCTCTTGGTGGAGTCATTGCCGAAAAGCTCGTGGTTGATGCCTTTCACCATGCGGTTTGAAATCTGCTGTCCGATGTTTATACCGGCGTAGTATGCAGCCTTCTTCTTGTCCTCACCGGCGTTGGCACCGTCTTTCAGACCTTTTATGAAAGCGTCCATGTAGGTGGTGTCTATCTCCATCTGAGCGAGATACTCCCTCAGTCCCTGTGACTGGGCGATACCCATGGCGTAGCTCATCGTGTCTACGTCGCTCTTGAGATTGGGTTTTGAAGCTGAGTCGCCGCACGATGTCATGAATCCGGCGACGGTGATAGCCATTGCGGCTACGATTGTAAGTCTTTTCATTTTCTTGTGTTTCGTTATTTTGTTTTCCTTGTTCCTGTTTTTTGCTCAGACCACCTCGATGAGCTCCACGTCGAACACGAGAGCCGCGAACGGAGGTATTGACGCTCCCGCACCGTTCTCACCGTAGCCCAGATGGTAAGGGATGAAGAATCTGTATTTCGCACCTTCCTGCATGAGCTGCAGTCCTTCGGTCCATCCCTTTATCACTCCGTTGAGCGGGAATGTGGCAGGTTCGCCGCGCTGTATGGAGCTGTCGAAGAGCGTTCCGTCCACGAGCATGCCCTCATAGTGGCACTTCACCTTGTCGGTGGCTTTCGGTCTGCGGCCGTTGCCTTCCTTTATCACTTGATATTGCAGTCCGCTGGGCAGTGTCACCACGCCTTCCTTCTTGGCGTTCTCGGCAAGATATGCCTCGCCTTTTTCCTTTGTCTCCTTGAACTTCTCGGCTGCCGCGGCGCGCTGCTTGGCCTCTTGCTTCTCGAAGAAATCCTTTACGAGCGTCTGCGCTTCGGCATCGTCTATTTCCGGCTTCTTGCCTGCGAGAATGTCCTTTATTGCTTTTGCGAAATCGTCGATGTCCAGATTGTCCGCGCCCATCTGCGATAGTTGGCGGCCGATGCCGAGTCCCAGGGCGTAACTTACTTTATCCATAAAATGTCAGAATGTTGTTGTGATATTATAATATTGTTTGTCTATCAAGTGCGCAAAGTTACATATTTTATCTGACAGCCTTGTCATTATTATGTGAAAAATACTAATTTTGTGGTTAATTAGCTTTTTGCGCTTGTCTTTTGATTATCATGGCGTTTGGCGGAACGGCGCGTGCGGTGCCTCCGGCGTGTGCTGACTGAAGTGCGGGCGCGGCGGCTGAGGTTAACTAAAAAAGGATTTCAATATGAAAAAACTGGTGTTTCTTACAGGAGCGGGAATGTCTGTGGAAAGCGGTTTCAAGACATTCCGGGGCAGTGACGGGCTGTGGGAGAACTATCCCGTGGAGCAGGTGGCTTCGCACGAGGGATGGAACGCCGACCCGGAACTTGTGACAGGGTTCTACAACATGTTGCGGAAGAAGCTTTACGGAGCGCAGCCCAACGAGGGACACAGGCTCATACAGAGTCTGGAGAGGATGTATGACGTGACGGTGATAACGCAGAACGTGGACAACCTCCATGAGCGTGCGGGATCGTCGAAGGTGATACATCTGCACGGCGAACTGACGAAGGTGTGCTCCAGCCGCGACCCCGACGACCCGCGCTGGCAGGTGGAGCTGGGTCCGGACAACTGTGAGGTGAAGCCCGGAACGCGCGCCGGTGACGGTTCGCTGCTGCGTCCTTTCATCGTGTTCTTCGGTGAGGCGGTGCCCATGATATCGGCAGCCGCCGAACAGGCGTCACAAGCCGACGTGTTCGTAATAGTGGGCACGTCGCTCAATGTGTATCCCGCAGCGGGTCTGGTGCAGTATGTCCGTCCGTCGGTACCGGTGTATATAATAGACCCCGAGCCTGTGACGGCACCGTCGCGGCGTGACGTCACCCACATAGCAAAGGGCGCGAGCGAGGGCATGAAAGAGCTTTGCGGTCTGCTCGGAGCGGTCTGATGGAAAGGTGGCTGTGTGGTGTCAGTCGAACAGCCACTCCCTTCTGTATCCTTTGCCCGGCTCTTCGCAGCGCAGGAACATGTCGCGCATGTTTATGGTAATCTTTCCGTAGTGCTCTATTATGTCCAGACCGACGCAGCCGTCCTCGGCGTTCTCGTCGCCGCCGACAGCCGTGCCGGTGCCTGAGAGCCTTTTTCCGGTGTGGAGGTCGATGCCTGTCTCGACGGAGACAGAGTCGATGTCGGCTTCCGCGCCGCCTATCTTCAGGCGCAGTGAGGGCAGTGTGTAGCTGTGCTGCATCTCCACTCCGCCCACTCCAGCCATGCGCATGGAGTCGGCGATGCCCGTGTCTCTCACCTCCGTCTCGTGCGCCCTGTACCACCGTGTGTTCATCGACGTGTGGTAGTCGCCCGTGTCGAAGTGCATGAGAAGCGGCTTTCCGTCCTTGTCCTCTATCCTTAAAGTCATGTTGCGCGAGTCTTTCATCATCATGTTCGGACCTTCATCCGGCAGCGGAGAGGGCTTTTCGGGCACGGTGATGAGGTGAGCGGAGCAGTCTATCTGCAGTTCCTTCATGGCGTTGAGCATCGGTACGCCTACGGTGAGATACCATCCGCGCTCCAGCACCTTGTCCGCCTCGCTGTTGCCTGTCTTTATGTCCACCACGACAAATGGCACGTTTGCCCACGCCATGCCACGCCCTATGCGCAGTGTGTCGGCTATGGCTATGCGTCCGGTCTGCACGCCCAGTCCCATCATTCTTATGTCCGCACCGATGTAACGCAGCCCAAGTCTGTCGGCTTCCTCGGGCGGAACGATGTTCACTCCGGCTCTGGTGTCTATCGCTATGGCTGTGGGTCTGCCGTTGACGCTGCCGTTCACCGTAAGGAATCCTCCCTTGCGGTAGCCGTGCAGACGCCCGTCGATGTAGAACGACGCGCTGTATGTGCCCGGCTCATGCAGCTGACGGTACAGCGGAGCCTCCGCCGCGTATGCCCGGAAGATGCCTGCCTCCTCCGCCATAGCGCCAAGCAAATGGGTGCCGGAAGCCTGACCCTGTGCGCCGGACGCTCTTATCCGCACCGCCATACTGTCGAGAAACTCCGCCGCCTCGGCATATCTGCCTGCTCCGGCAAGGTTTCTGCCCATGAGGAAAGCCATGCTCATATAGCTCTCCGTGCCCAGTTCAGCCTGATTCTCCCGCAGCAGAGAGCCGATGTGGAGGCATGCCTCGGCGGACCGGTTGAAGTAGTGCGCGGTGAGAGCCGACGCCAGCCGGTGCATGAAAGGCGACAGCCGCCGCGCCTCGGACGAGCGCATCATCCGCTCAAGTGCGAAATAGTCCGACCCATTAATCAGTTCTCCTGCCCTCCGGTCTGCGTCCTGTGCGGCGGCATGCCATGCTCCGCACATTATTATAAAGGCAATTATTACGCTTCTTCTCATAAGTCTGCACAGATTGTATTGTCGTCAGACTGTCACGGCGCGGTCTGTCATGCGTAGTGCGGAAGCCTTACTCCCACACCATGTCGAACCGGTCGCACTCGCCTGTGCGGTGAGCCAGATGCTTCGTTGCGGGCGATATGCCGAACAGCGGAGAGTATGTGCTCACCCTGATGGTCTTTCCGTCGGGCATGAACTCCAGTATGCGGAGCCATCCGTCGCCTCCGTTGCCTTCCCAGCCACCACCGAGTGTCTGCACGTTGAACATCATCTGGTGTACGTATTTGCCTGCCGAGTTCTTGTCCTTACGGTATGCCACGTTGTCCTCAAAGTCACCCGGCTTGCCCGTATGTCCGCACATCACCAGTTCGATATTCTTACAAGGGAACACCAGCTTGTCCCATACGTCCTGTCCGTAGTTGCTCGGATTTATCCTGTAGTCCTCGTTCTCGGTGCGCTCTGCGGTGCGTTCCCACAGGAAGGAATGCAGCAGGAGCATTATCTTATGGTCCTTATACTTGTTGTCGGCGAGGTCTTTCGCCCAGTTGAGCACCTCGTCGCGCGGAGCCCATTCCACGGCTATGACGAGCATCTTGCCCCAAGCCTTGTCCTCGAACTCGTATGCCGCGTTCTCGAGCGACACCTTTCCCTCACGGTTTGGGAACGCGCTCACCACGCAGTCTGCCCACTTGCTGTTGCGCTCGAAGGGGAAGTACTCGGGGAAATGGGTGAATCCCTCGTCGCCCCTTACATATCCGTACTCATGGTTTCCGGTGGAAATGATGTACGGCACCTTGTTGTCGAGACGCTTCATGCAGTGAGACGCCCACTCCCACATCTGTTTGCTGGTCTGGTTGAGCATCGCTCTGTTGCGCACGATGTTCTCGTTCTGCTCCACGAGGTCGCCCGTGCACAGCACCGCCTTGATGTTAAGGTTGTCGATGTTGTCGGCACACCATGCCGTGGTAAGTTCGAAAATGGGCTGGTTGATGTCGTATTTCACGTAGCCCTGGGGGTCGCCCAACAGAATCATGGAGAAGGAGTTGGGGTCGGAGAGCTGCTGTCGGTCAGCCCTGTCCTGCGCTGTTGCGGTAAGTGAGCAAAGCATTGCTGCTGTTGCGATGATAATGTTTCTCATATTCATGACATGTTTGTTTTAAGATTCTTTTTATGATGACGGAGTCAGACAGGTGCAGCATCAGTTTGGGAAAACTGCGTTTTACCATAACTGATATTGCCGAGCCGCTGCCTGAGTTCTACAAAGTCAGTGCAAGGCGAGTGCAGCAACTGTCTGGAAAAACTAAGTTTTGTCATGACAGATACTGCCGAGCCGCCGCCTGACTTCTACAAAGTTAGTGAAAGCCCGACTTATAGACAAATGATAAACCAATTTTTTATAAAATTTCACACAGCGCGAAACAGCACTCACGGCATGTGTGTACGGGCGACCGGAGGACTGTGATGCCGCCTCTGTTTTTTATTCTTCCGGTTACGGAAATGTACCGATGCGTTTTTTACAATGGCTTAATGCGGTGAGTCCGACAACATTTACGGATTGCGGTTAAGCCAGAATATCGGAATGGGAAAGCGCGTCATGACAGTAAAAAATTTTGACAACGGAACTTCTCGAAATAGATAGCGTGACGCATGCCTGCGCTTGCCGCGCGATGCTGAAAAGGCTTTCAGGATGCCGCCATGTGTATACGGTATGTCAGGATAAATGTCCTTATTCCGAAATATCCGCTCCATGACGTTGCCGGAATCACTGTCACGCACTGCGGAATGTGCTCTCCGGAGGTGTGGAAAAGCCTGTTTCGCACTGCTGAAAAGCCCGTTTCGCGGCATGGAAGAGCCTCTTTCGCGGTGCGGAATGATGTTTTTTATGATATGAAAAACAGTAATCGGCTGTATGCCAGAGTGTTGTATAAAATGCAGAATACCCGCGTATTTGCAGCCGGATGTGTGCCGACGTGCGAATACGCGGGTATTATTGAGATGTCGATGGATGATTTCACTGCAAATGTGTCATGTCTTCCGTGTGCGGACATTGCATAAACCGTGTCACTGCACCAGCGACGACACGGGGTTGCGCAGTCCCTTGTAGCCCACGAGGAACGCCTTTGCCGAGCCGAACTTCAGGAACATGTCGAGCCTTACGGGTATGTGGTTGGCGTCGTCGCTCACATAGAAGCGCACTATCTCCTTGTATTTGCCTTTCTCAAGTTCGAGGTATGAGAGTTGCAGACAGCGGTATTTCCGTCCATTGTCCGCCTTTATGACGGTCTTTCCCCGGTATACCAGCCGTGCGGGAGTGGTCTTCCTGCCGTCCGCGATGGGGAAGCTTATCACGTTGCCCGTCTTCCATCCCTCCGGATTGAAGGAGCGCGCGCGCAGGAAAATGTTCATCATGTCGTAGCTGCACTCATCGGGTGATATGTCCTTCCATGTGTGTTTGCCGTCGTGTTTCTGGCGGTGCATCTTCATCTTCTGCTGTCCGTCGGAGTATGAGTAGAACACTTCGTCGACGGTGTATCGCGAACCCTCGCGCGCGCCTTTGCGGTAGTAGAGCGGTTCCATGGCAAGGCTGCTGTAGCACAACAGCGTGTCGCGCAGCACGAAGAGGTCGTCCACGCGGTTGTTTCCGCGCGTTGTGAGCGACGCCCTGTATGCCTTTCTCCCGTTGTAGTGGCTCTCCACGGTGGACATGCTTGCGTTTCCTGCCTTCACCCAGATGAATTTCCAGTTGTAGTAAAGGTTGTAGGAGAGGAACTCTCCCGACTTGAACGCCGTGTTCTTGTATGTGCACTGTGCCGCCGCCACCGTGGTGATGAGCGTCAGCAACATTATTGCGAAGGAGTGTTTTCTTATGTCCATAGTCTTATGCTTATGATGGTTGTAGGACGGTATGTCCTATTTTTTCTGCCGTTTCAGTCTCTTCTGCATCTGTTTCTGCATCTCCGGAAGATATTCTATTCCCAGTTTGCGTGCCCGTTCGGCGTTGCGCTGCTTCACCTGCCTGGTCTGCTCAGCCTTCTGTTTGGTTATCTGCGACGGCTTCTGTCGTGTCAGCACCGTTGCCCTCGGGCTCCATGTCTTGCTTATGTCCCACTTCTCGCGGCACTCGACGGGTTCGGGATAGTAGAACACTTCCTCCGCCTGGCGTCCCGAGGCGTAGTCTCCCGTGTCCCATATGCCGTTGTTGTTTGAGTCGACGAACATCCTGAGGTAGTAGCGTCCGGGCTTGATGTAGAAGAATTCTGCCGTCGTTCCGCTTGTCTTGACCTCTTTCACGGGTTTGTCCGACGTGTCGAGCAGCTGCACGACGATGGGTTGTCCGTCCGTGCCGTTGATGGAGAGGAGGAGCGTTCCGAACTCGCTGAGCGCGCTCACCTTGAATCCCTGTTTCAGCTTTTTGGTGCTCTTGCCGTATATGTCGGTGAATGCGGCGGAGTCGATTTCAAGACTGTACTCTATGTCGGGCTTCCATTCGCCCATGAGTACATACTTACGCAGGTGCAGCTCGGGCGTTCCTGCGTATGTGGTGTCGGCGTAGGCGAGCGTGTCCTTGCGGTCGGGAAGCAGCTCGAACGGCGCGTTGTACCACAGCGTGTCGCGCTTGGAGTAGAGGTGTATCTTGCTTATGTCGATGTGGGCGAGCGGTGTCTTGAACTCAAAGTGTATGTTCTCGTCGGGCCGCAGCTTCTGTGGCACGGATATGTCGTAGTCGAGCGGTTCGGGCGGCATGATGGAGTCGTATGGCTGTCCGCGCTTCTTTCTCCGCTCCTGCTGCTTCTGCCATTCCTCGAACGACTTCTTCTTTTCCTTCATCCGCCTCTCGTACGGCTTTTTGGAGAGTATCTGCAGCGTGTCGGTCTGCAGTTGCAGATGTCCCAGCGTGTCGGTAGCCATGTATCTGAGCTGCACGTTGAGCGTGTCGCGGTTGACCAGTGTGGTGTCCTTCAGCCAGTAAGTCACGGTGTCGCGCTTCTCCGAGTGCTCTATGATGAAGGCATCGGAGGAGTCGAAACCAATGCCTTTTATCTGCGGCAGGCTGTCGTTTCCGTAGCTGAAGAAGAACGTGAAGTGGTCGGGCTCCTGCCGTTCGCTCTTGATGAGGTATCTGTCTGTGAGCGGCTCGGTGAACGCCTTGAGCACTATGTCGTCGGGTATGAACCGCGTGTATCCCACTTTAGAGATGCTTTTTATGCGGAGTGAGTCGAGCCATGTGGTGTCCTGGCGTGTGGCACCGGTAGTGGACGGTGTGATGATGTCGGTGGTGAAGGCTATCTTCTCGCTCTTCTGGCTGAACTTGTAGTCGCCGTCCATGTCCTGCAAGGCGTATATGCGGTAGCTTCCCGGAGCCACTCCCTTTATGACGAACTGTCCCCTGCTGTCGGTGCGCGCTATCCTTATCATTGGCGACGACACGAAAGCCGAGTCAGCCATGTCGCTGTACAGTCCCACGAGAATGCCTTTTATGGGTTCCAGATTCTCTGCCTCGAGCACGTGTCCCGACACTTGCAGGGTGTCTATCCGGTCGCCCGTGGAGAAGGTGTAGGCGTAGTTGCCGAGCGGGTTGCCCTCGTTGTTGTCTGAAATGGCGTCGCTGAAGTCTATCGTATAGGTGGTGTTGGCGCGCAGGGAGTCCTTCAGCTCAACCTCGATTTTCTTTCCCGCGCTCTTTATCTCAGGCATCTCAGCCTGCGGAGGAGACACCACCACCTTCTCCGTGGCGTTGTCTATCTTGACAAACTCGTCGAAGAAGATGCTTATCTTCTGCTGTCTCACGTTCGTGGCACCGTCGTCCGGTGACGCGCCGATGACGCTCGGCGGGGTCTCGTCGTACCATCCCCCGTCGGGCTGACCCATCCTTGCGCACGACATCACGGCAGCAATGACTGCCATGCACAGCGGCAGCATCGCCTTGCGCATGATGTGTGTACGTCGGCGGTAGCCCGTACTGTTGTGTGGATATGTCGTTTTCTCAGCCTTGTCCATTCTTCATTGTCTTTATGCGGGCGGTGTGCGGATGGCGTGTGCTCACTCTTTCCCGCCCTCGCAGCCGCCGTTCATTTCCAGCAGACTGTTTATGTTGTCGCGGCTGTTGGACAGCCGTGGCACCTTGTTCTGTCCTCCGAGCTTGTTGCGCGACTTCATCCAGTCGTTGAAAAGTCCCGGACGCGCCTTTATCACTTCAAGGTGCTGCATCGTGATGTCGTGATAACGTTTTGCCTCATAGTCGCTGTTCACCTCCTGAAGACGCTTGTCCAGCAGCGCGGCGAAGCGTTCGAGGCTGTCCGGTTCTTTTGCGAACTCTATCACCCATTGGTGCCTGCACTTTGCCTTCTGGTCCATGAAGAGTGGTGCGGCGGTGTATTCGCTCACCTCCGCTCCGGTCATCTCGCAGGCGTATGCCAGCCCTTTCTCGGCGTTGTCCTGTATGAGTTCCTCTCCGAAGGCGTTGATGAAGTATTTCGTTCTGCCTGTGATGACAAACTTGTAGGGATTGCGTGAGGTGAACCGGACGGTGTCTCCTATCATGTAACGCCACAGTCCGCACGATGTGGTTATGAGCATGGCATAGTTGCGCCCCGTCTCTACGCCCCACAGAGGGACTATCGACGGGTGGTCGCTTTCAAGCTCGTCCATGGGCAGGAACTCGTAGAACACGTCGTAGTCGCACATGAGCAGCATCGACTTGTCTGCCGGATCGTCCTGTATACCGAAGAATCCTTCGCTGGCGTTGTAGGTTTCCATGTATCTCATCTTAGGCGAGGTGATTATCTTCTCATACTGACTGCGGTATGGAGTGAATGCTATTCCTCCGTGGAAGAACACCTCGAGGTTGGGCCACACCTCGTCTATTGTCTTCTTGCCCGACATCTCCAGCACCTTCACCAGCACGCTGAGCATCCACGACGGCACGCCCGAGAGGTTGGTTACGTTGGCATTGAGCGTCTCGGCGGCTATGCGCTCGCGCTTCACCTCGAAGTCGCTGAGCAGTGCGGTACTCTTTTTCGGCACTCTCACAAGGTTCACAAGAGGGTTGATGTTTTCTATGAGTATCGCGCTCAGGTCGCCCACAAGACTGTTCGGAAGGTTGTAGTTTGACGAGTGGCTTCCGCCGAGAATGAGTCCCTTGCCGTCGAACATGCGGCTCGAGGGATTGTTTCTGAGATAGATGGCTACAACGTCGCTGCCTCCCTGATAGTGTATGCGGTGAAGCCCTTCCTGCGATATGGGGATGAACTTGCTCTTGTCATTGGTCGTGCCGGACGACTTGGCATACCACTTCACAGTACCTTGCCACAGCACATCCGGCTCTCCGTGGCGCATGCGGTCGATGTCGGCTTTGAGCTCCTCGTATGTGTTCACGGGCACGTTGCGCGTGAATGAGTCGTAGTCTTTGATGCTGCTGAAGAGGTGTTTGCGGCCGTACTCGGTGTATCTGCCCTTTTCTATGAGATGATGTAGGACGTTGTTCTGCAGCGTCTCTGCACCGTTGATGTGCTGTTCAAGTTTTTTTTGCCTTGCCAGAAAAAACTTTCCTGCTATGCTTGTTAAGCTCATTTTAGTTAAATATATAAAAGAATACTTCTCTTAATGAGCCGTATTTGCCGGCCCGTAACAGAAACACTCTTTGTCGTCTGTCCTGTTTTTATGTTGTTTAAAGATATTGCCAGCGAGCGGAAACAGAGCTTGCTATGGTTTCCCGAGCCGCATCTTATCTTATTTAAAGATATTGCCAGCGAGCAGAAAGAGAGCTTGCTCTTAGTTTCCCGAGTGCAGCTATATCTTATGCAGAGATATTGCCAGCGAGCGGAAAGAGAGCTTGCTCTTAGTTTCCCGAGTGCAGCTATGTCTTATGCAGAGATATTGCCAACGAGCGGAAAGAGAGCTTGCTCTTAGTTTCCCGAGTGCAGCTATATCTTATGCAAATATAGTTCAAACTTTTCTAAACAGTGAACAATTTGACCATTTTTTTAGAATGAGGAGTCCAAAGGCACTGTGCGGCGCGCTCAATCCATCTTCCTGCCTTTGTAATAGGCATTGAAGCTGTCGCGGGCGTACCCGTCCTTGAGCACCTTGAAGCTTGTCACCGCCGCGTCTTCTATTTCCCTGCCTTTATAGAATGCGTTGAAGCCGTCGGTGGCATATCCGTCACCGAGCACCTTGAAGCCCGACTCGGTGGCGTCTTTCATTTCCCTGCCTTTGTAGTACACGCCGAATCCGTCGGTGGCATATCCGTCGCCCAGCACCTTGAAGCTCATTGCCGTCGCGCCGCCAATCTTCTTTCCCTCATAATAAACGGTGAAGTCGTCAGCGGCGTAACCGTCTTTCATCTCCTTGAAGCTCGATGCCGACGCTCCGCTCACCGCCTGCCTGTCGTAATAAACCTTGTCTGCGGTTATGATGTAATGCCTCTTTCTCTTGTGCCGTTTGTGCTTTTTGTGCCTGTCGCGCTGAGGGTGCTGGCATACGGAGGCGGTCTGCCGAGAGTGTGTTGGCTGCCGTCACTGTCTCTGCCGGTGTCGCCAGGGACAGCATTAGGATTGTGCTGATGAGCAATGTTCTCATAAATCGCATTCTGATAAACTTATACCGTTATTTTATATACCTTATATATGTGAGCGATTACGGCGTCGGCATGTGCCTGAACAGGCTTTCCCGTGCCGTCCGGCAGTGCCGCCGCCGTGGTCATAGGTTATGTATAATGCTGTGTAAGGAGACGTTCCTGTCACTCGCCGTCCACCACTTTGGGGAACGCCGATATGCGCAGGCGTGCCGCACCCATGGGTATGAGCGTGAGAGAAGTCTCCTGTGTGCTGCGCTCAGCCCATTTCACGGGCAGCTGGTCAGTCATTCCTGTGGCGTCATATCCCCACGACGGAATCTGATAACCCTTCACGCTGAACTCCAGCGGCACGCTTTCGGCAGTGAAAGGCATGTCGTCTGCGGGCCACTCTTTCTTCGTTACGGTGATGCCGGAAGGGATGAACGAGCGGTCCACCTTCAGGGCGTAGTTCCACTGCGACTCGGGTTTGAGCACGTAGCAGGGCCACAGCGAGGCGTCAACACCCTCCTGCCAGTGGGAGTCGTCCTGCACGAAGTCGGGGTCGCGGCTGTCGTGCTGCTCGAAGTTCTCCTTTATCTTGAGCGACAGAGTCATCGGTCCGTAGTTCACGCTCACGCTCCCCTTGTTCTGCTGCCACACCTGCGAGGTGACCGACATGGGCATCTCGAGCTCCACCTTGTCGCCGTCCTGCCACTCGCGCTCTATGCGCACATACTTGCCTTCGGCTCCTGCCACGCTGAGACTCTTGCCGTTCAGGCTCACCGCCGTCTTGTCCGACCATGCCGGAACGCGCAGATAGAGCGGGAAGGTCACGCCTTCGCCGCCTGTGTGGACGGTGAGGGTCACTTTCTCCTCAAACGGATATTCCGTGTCCTCCGTGAGTCTTACGGTATGTCCTTCTGCACCAACCTTCGCCGTGGTCTCGTTTGCCGCGTAGAGCATTGTGGCGAGTCCGTTGTCCGATGTCGCCATTACGAGGTGCTCGGCATAGTATGGCCAGCCCATTCCATGGTTGTGTTGGCAGCACCGGCTGCTGAAAGGACTCATCGAGAGCATGCCCCTCAGATTGTTGTCAATGCTCGGTCCGTGCAGCTTCTCGTCGCTTATCGCCATGTTGGGAGACGTGATGTATCTCAGCGCTTTCATATCACTGGTCATCGCGGCGGTGAATGTGTTGAGCGCGACATTCTCACAGTGGTCTGCCCAGAACGGGTCTCCTGTGATGCCCATCAGTATCTCGTCGCTTGCCATCTGTTCCACAATGGCGCACGTCTCCGCTCCCTGGCGCGGGTCGAAGTATCCGTCGCGCGCGTTCTCGTCGGCTCCGTACATTCCTCCCGGCACCTGTCCGTAACGCTGACGCATGGTGTTGAACGCGTTGTATGTGGCTTGAAGCATGTCCGGGTCGTTGTTATACATATAATAGGTGGCAGGCTCGCGGAATCCCTGCGCCACGTTCACACCGTGCCAGTTGGGCAGGTCGTCCTTCATGGTCCAGTCAGACGTGTTGCGGTGGAGCTTGTCTATGAGCGGCAGTATGGACTCGTCGCCCGTGCGGTTGTACAGCCATATGACGCTCCAAAGGTTGTCGCCGCCGCGCTTCTCCTGCCACAGTCCTTTGAGAAACTGAGAGTCGGGCACGGTCATCTCCCACTTGAAGTAGTCTGTCATGGCGTCGAGCACCTTCTCGTCGCCGCTGTGCTCGTAGTAGGTCTGCAACGCCCAGAGCATCACCATCTGCGCCCACACCTCCGGATTGCCGTTCTCGTAGTTGCGCGGACCGAGGAAACCGTCGCTCTTCAGGTTTTCGAACACGGCGTCGAACCACACCTGCGCCTCCTTCTTCATGTCCTCGTCGTCGAGTATGTAGGCAAGGCTGCAATAGCCTCTAAGCCAGTAGGGCACCTCCTCCCAGCCGTGGTCGCCGCTGTCGGAGAGCCATTGGTTGTTGTTCTTGTCGAGCCATGCGCTGATGGTATTGAGCTTTCCGTTGAGTCCGTCGCGCTGAAGCTCAAGATACTTGCGCAGCCATCCTCGCGGCTGAACCTGTCCGACGGGCAGCTTGAGCAGCGGAGCCTGCCTCAGCGGAGCCCTGAAGTTGGTGTAGTTTGAGCTTGTGGAGACGAGCGGACGGTCTGTCACCGTCACCTTGTCCTGTGCCTGTGCCGTCGCCGCGAAGAGCATTGCGGCGGCGCATGCGGTAATCCATTTCCTGTTGCTGTGAGTCTTTTTGTCCATTGTATGATGTGTTATTGTTTTCCTGTAACCTTCTTTTTCCCTCCCACGATGTATATTCCTTTCTTCAGTCCGTCGGTTGACGTGCCGAGATAGGTGCCGCTCAGGCTGTACACCCTGTTGTCCGCGTCTGACGGCACGTTCTTTCCAGCCGTTACGTCATCAATGTCTGTGGGTATGTACTCGCTGATGAGGCTCAGTCCGTAGTCTATGTGTCCGCCGCCCTCGCCCTGTGTCAGCGACACGGCAAGCACATTGTCGCCCTCGCGCAGCAGCTCTTTCTGTGTGTCGGTGAGGGCGTGTGCGGCGTAGTCGTTGTCGTTCCAGCCCGTCGCGCTCCATATGAGCGTGCCGTTGAGATACACCTTCGGGTTCTCGTCATAGCTGCACGAGAGCACCAGTCTGCCAGCCTTTATCTTCTCGATGTCGGCTGCCGTGAGACTGAAGTGACGCCTTACGAGCATCGGGCGCACCTGACTCGCCCACTTGTTGATGAAGAACATGTTGGCGTCGTTGCTGAACGGACCCACTCCCTGAATCCATTCCTGCTCGTCCTCCTGCAACGATGCCCACTCTCCAGCCTCCGCCACGGCTATGTCGGAGTTGTAGTTGAGGAAATAGTAGCGGCAGTCCCACTCGCCCGAAGCCACCGTGGTGAGGTAGTCGGTGGCTGCCGTCATGTCAGCCTCATACAGTCCGCAGTCGGCGAACGCGCCTCCCCAGTTCTGGTGCACGTGCACGGCGAGGACGTTCTCCGACCCGTCTGTCTTTATGAGAGCCTTCTGCTCGTCGGTGAGCAGAATGTATTCGTCGTTGTTCCATCCGTCTGCCGAGGAGTGCACCTTCACTCCGTTGATATACCATTCAGCCGGAGCGTCGTCGTGACCCGCGCTGAGGAACACCGTGCCGGGCACCGTCCTGTCCACGGTGAAGGTGCGGCGCATGTATATGTCGCCCATTATCTCAGCCTGAATCCATCTGAACGATTTTTTGTCCTTATAATACTCGTCCGTGCTGAACGGCGATGTGGCTCTCTGCCATGACCTCTCGCCGTCGGTAAGCTCATAGCCGGGCTCATTCCACATCCTGCCCTCGGAGTCGGCGTCGGGCTCGCCCCACACCTTATTATAATACTGGTCGTTGTAGCGCATGCCAGAGTCGTATATCCAAACGTCTGCCTGATACTGCTCCGCAGGGGTATACTGCGATGACGGCAGAATGGGTCTGTCTGCGTTGAACGTGCTTATCAGTCTGTCCTGCGCGCCTGCGTTGAAGGAGTGCACGGCTGTGAATGCGGTCGCTATCAGCATTCTTAAAGGTAAGTAGATGTTCTTTTTCATTTACGGTTGTTTTGGGTTATATGTTTCGGTTTCAGTCTTTCTTTTCCTGCCGGACGCCTGTCGTGGGAGATGATGCTGTTGAGATGGCAAGCCGGACAGAATTCCCAGAATGAACAAAAATAATGATTTTTTAGTATATATAATATCTGTCCGGCTGTTAAAAATAATGAAACATATCCTGCTGTGAGTCCTCTTCTGCCACCGCACATCCGTTTTCCGGTCTGATGCGATGCCCTAATATGGAGCGTATGCAAGCCTGTGCGGCAAGTCTGTGTATAACATTTATTAACGCCGTTTTAACGCTCCTGTCCGTCGAAAATCACTTTTTCGGCAAAATACCTGTGTATTGCGAGGATATGCATACTCCTCTGTACGTCAACGCCTTACGCGCAACCGCCCGCCCGTCTCGGCTCTGTCTCCGCCCGGAAAAGCCCGTTCCGCTGTCCCGAAAAGCCTCTTCCGCCCTGCCATACGGGCTTTATCGCCGCACCGAAAAGCCTTTCCGACAGTCCGACAGACACTGTCCTGCAACGCGGAAAAGCCCGTTTGGCACAACAGAATGTCCCGTCCGGCTGTCCCGCAGCGTTTTTATGACTGCGGAAAACGGCTGAAACCGCCGTCCGACATCCTGAAAACCGTGTCGCGACGGAGAAAAAGCCGCACTGCTTTTAACACATGAAAAGCACCGTATGGAGTGTGTTCTGTTAAGAAATGTAAACAGCCGGACTGTGTAAATACTGCTCTACAGATGTGTGACAGGTATATTTTTGTTGCTCGTTTATGACGTTTGTGTGATTCTATACGAAATTTGTAAGAATAAAAAGAAATCGGTTTCAATTCATATGTTTATCTCTTTGACTGTTAGGTTTTTACCTTGCAGTAGTATGTTTGTCTGAAAACAAGGGTCTGGGAAAACCTGTATTGCAATGTATTATAATAAATCTTAAAAAACGTTACGGGGGGGTAAAATGGCATACTATAATTATCTGTGCTTAAATTTGCGGTATTAAAGAACAGTAAACAGGTGAAATGTAAGTACGAAAGTGTACATATGTTAATCTGCTTTAACTATTTTTGACAGCTTATTTAACCAGATATAGTGCAAGGCATCGGAGTTATGGATGTGTATGGAAAAGCGTTCAATGACATAGATTAAACTTTATCATATAAAACAGGCTGCACCTGTGCGTCGGAGAAACGGCTCTCTTAATGTCCTCCGATGCGGTTCTCAGACTTATGCAATAATCAGTTATACAATAAACTTTAATCATAAGAGCAGATGGTAAAAAGACATTATGTAAAGCCCTGTGCGGAGATTGTGCAGGTGGAGACTGAAGGACAGATTCTCGCGGATTCTGTAGGACTCGGCGACGAACATTATGGTATCGATCATGGAGGTATGCCCGGTGACGGCTATGACCCCGGAGCAGATGGTGAGACAGGAGTGGTATATGACCCGAATAATCCGAGCGGAGGAAACAGAAGTAGAGGATACAATGTTTGGGAAGATAATCTTTAAATGAAAGGAGCTTATATGAAGAAGATAGTACTTGTATTTGCAATGATTGTCTTTGCGACAACATTTTTCGTGAACGGTGCGTACGCACAAGGTGCTCAGTATGGAAACGAGCAGGAAATACCTTGGATAAATTATTCCATTGACATAGATGAGGCTACAACAGAAAAATATCCGGACGGTTTTTACCTGTGTCGTATAGAGCGGAACACGGGAGCTGGCTCTGTTGACGGATTCTCGTACGACTTCGTTACAGCCGGAGGAAAGTATGGCACACGTGCTGTGTTGGGCAACAGAGGAATCAAGTTAGAGATTGAAAACGCAGGTGACAATATTTACCGTTTCAAAGGATTGCAGCAGAATCCCAATCCTAATAACGGACAGTATATCGGTGCCGGAGGTACGGGTGATACAGGCAGCCTGTTCATGGATCAGAACGGCGAATTCTCAGTCACACCATCCAGCGAATTAGGTAATAGTGAAGGACACGTGTACAGAATATCAGATATGGGTGTAAATAGTAGTGACGAACTGACTACTTCTACAAATGCATATTGGCTGATTATACCGCGTGAGTTTTTCAGAAGGGTTATTATGGATGTTGAGAAACAGACAAACATTGAGGTAAGCGGTCTGTTTAACAACACACGTTTCTTAAGACACATTCCTGAAAAGGACTCGTGGGAGTGGTATGACTATACAGGCGGCGTGTTGGGCAACAGAATTTGGGAAGACGAGTTTTATAAAGAGCCAGAACTTCCGGTATGGGGTGAGGGCAGTTATAGCGGCACTCCACTGCTTCTGTCTCATAGTGGTATAGAGGAGAAAGGGGCTTTCAGAGGTATCTCTCCCTATATTGGAAACGATGATGGTTATCCAAATCCCGAAGCAGGATTTGCATTTTTTACTTCTTCTTATCTGACTGATAAAGGTGAGTATGGCGGTGCCGAGATGCGAGATCCTATCGTTATGCGTCAGACCGTTAATGGTCTGAAGCCCGGAACATATATCATTACGGCGGAGGCTTTTGTATCAGATGACAGTGATAATCCTATTACGACAAATGCACCTGTGGCTTATCTGTTTGCTGCCGGGACGCAGGGACTTTCTGACGGAGCGGAAATAGAACAGCTTTCTAATGGAGAACAGAATCAGTTTGATGCATTGGTTGCAGAGCATGAGGAGTATTTTGATAATGACGAAATGCAATATTTCCGTCGCAACGTGCCTGCCAGTGAGTTCCTTTCTACACACAGTCATCTTGTGACAATAGCCGTAACTGTGACAGAAAGTGCGGAAGGTGCAAACGACGGAACGCTCACAATTGGCATTGCAAAGGCTTCCGAGGAAGGTCGTGTATATGTTGACAATGTGCGAGTATATTATTCCGGTGACAACGAGTTCGGCATCAACGCCTACAGTACCAATAGTGGCAAGATGACCGCAACAAATCTTTCGGGCATCGATGAGAACAGATATGAGTTCAGCCGCACGTTCAATCTTGCACGTGACTTTGGTGAGACAGCGGGTGAGAAGGTTGCAAATCCGGCTTGGGAGGCACTTGTTCTGCCCGTCAACCTTACCAAGACACAGGTTCGCGCCGCATTCGGTGATGATGTGAAGCTATGTCATCTGAAAGGATTGGAGAACGGAGGAATACGCATACAGTTCAATACTGTTTCTCTTGACGGAAACGGAGATGACGTGGCTGTATATGCAGGAGAGTGCTATGCGGTGAAAGTGACTGACGCACCTGCCATAAAGCGCGGTGCAGAACGTCATTCGTTTGTGGTTTACAGTGAGGATGAAGGAATAAATAATGCACGAATCGACTATCCGAGTCCGATATACCAGATTGCCGGTGTGACACGTGCTGACGTATTAGGAACTCTGATAGAGAGCCAGAATGTGGATGAGGACGATGTTGAGGATTCACAGCTTGAATACTCTGACGGTGTGGTCACAAAGACATACAAGACTCTTGACGGTGATCTGAAGTTCACCGGCTACTTCTACAGACCGGAGAGCGTGGCTGCAGGAAACTATGTGCTGAGTAGTGGTACAGTATATCATCTGCCGCAGCCGTGGAACCGTCTGATGGGCACTATGTGGACATTACAGGAAGTTGACGCCGCAGGCAATGTGGTGGAGGGCAACCGTCTCTCATTCGACTTCGGTGACGGAGAGCTTACAGGAATATCTGATATAACAACGGATGGTGCGGAAGGCACAAGGATGGAGGGTGTATACAACCTCAACGGACAGAAAGTGTCCGACGGTGACAGCACGGACAACCTGCCGAAGGGCATATATGTCGTAGGCGGCAGGAAGGTCGTTGTGAGATAAGTTTGTTTTGCTTCTGTTTTTGCAGATAAAAAGCAGCGCGGCAGACACCGTATGACGGTGGGTCTGCCGCGCTTTTTCATGTCCGTCGCAACCGTAATGACGTGTGCCGGAACGGTGTGTCACGAGTGTCGCGAATGCATGTACGTAATGATGGCGTCAGGCATTCCGCGTTCTTTTCATCACAATATCATCATTTGTTTATCACATCATCATTCTTTATTCATCACATTACGATTGTTTGTCCATCACATCATCCTTCTTTCTTCATTTCATTATCCTGCCGCACTCATGACGGTTTTTCCCGTCGCTTCTGTAGCTCACGTGCAGCCAGAACACGCTGTCCTTAGCCCTGCTCTCAATCAGCAGCTGGTCGAAAGGCAGGTTGTCGCGTATGTAGGCAGCCATTTTCATGGCTCCTGACTTGCCCGACACGTTGATGTCCGCCGCCTCGCCGCGCATGTGCTGGGACGACGGCGAGCCGCCCACCCGTGCGTTCAGCTCCGCGCAACGGTATCCGCTGGTTATCCTTATCACTCCGAAGCGGCGCCGCAGCGGTTCGAGCACGTTCTCGCAGAGAGCCTTCAGCCGTTCCACGTGCTCCTTATGGGGTGTGTTTCCGATGTTGTGCGCGATGGCGGTGCCCGAAAGTGTGAACTCCCTTAGAGTGAAGTGGGGGCTCAGTCTGAGGTTAAGATCGATTGTGTCCATGTGTCCTTGTGTGTTTTTGTTCATATTCCGATTATTAAGATTTGTGTGTTTCCCATTCTACTGACGGCTTTTTCATTCCGTCCTTTCTATCTCCGCGTCTGTCGGGTCAGCCATTCCAGCCACGAAGTGCAGCCAGCAGAACCGTTCCAGATAAGCCTGCTGCCTCACTCCCTTGCGCGCCATGGCGTCGACAGCCACCTTGTAAGGATTGGCGGGCGTGCGCACATGCAGTCGCGCGCATATCTCCCTTACCAGCTCGGACATGGGCGCCGGACTTCCGTCGGAGTGTCTCACGGCGCATCCCCTGTATGCGATGTAGGTCAGTTCCATAAGGTCTTTCACTGTGCCTGTCCATCGGATGTGCCCCTTGCGGCTCTCTTTCATGAGCCTTACGAACGCCTCTTCCATCATCTTACGCCCCTCGTCCCTCTGTTCGCGCGTAGGCATGGTGGGGCTGCCTGTCGCGTCGTGCAGTGAGGATTGTGTTTTACAATATTCCATAGTCATACCTTATATTATATGTTAGTCAAATAGTCTTACGTCATGACGTTGCTTTTCCCGCTGCGGGTTCAACCCCCGGAGGTCATCATGCCGCCTGCGCGGCTCTTTCATCAGGTTGCCGGCTCTTCATCCTTCTTCCTCGCTGCTGCCGTCATCTTGCCTCCCGTCTTTTCCCGGTGTAGCCCGCTACACCTTCGGCAAACGCGGAAACCAATCTGAGCGACAGCAGTACGGAATAAGGATAAAGCCTGATTTCCTCTGCGGGTTTACTGCGGCAAAAGTAGCATATAGCATGGAAGAAACCTTTCCAAATGTGTTCTGACGGGTTAATTTAGACTAAAACGGGGACTCTCTACCCTGTCTTTACCCCCTCGGAGGGCTATGGCGGCGGAGTAGCTGGAGCGGTATGACGCTGCGGTCATGGCTATGTGTCCCGGCAATGGGCACGATGTGGGAAAACGGTTCTGACCGGACACCGGATGCTGTTTGTCATTATGAAAAAACAAAAAAGCCTTTCCCGCAGAACGGGAAAGGTTTTTATTGTGTTGTTAAAGATGTTTTTTTATGCCTATAAAAAGATTCGTTTACGCTGCGGAAGAGGTGTCTCATACTGAGAAAGATGCTATTTCATGCTGCGAAACGGGCTTTGTCATGTCCCGGAAGAGCCTCTTTCATACTGTGAAAAAGCCTGTTTCATACTGTGGAAAAGCCTGTTTCATACTGTGGAAAAGCCTCTTTCATGACATAAAAAAGGCTCTTTGAGGATGCGGGAAAGCCTTTTCCGTGAGCCGGTGGCGTCAGCGTATTATGCGGTAATAGTCTTCTTTTCTCGGCTTCGGTTCCCTTGGCTCAGCCGCGGCGTAGCCGAGTGACAGCGCGCCGATGCCCATCAGACCGTCCGGCAGTCCCCATTGCCTCATAAGGCTCTTGCCCTCTTCTGTGGCGAACATCTGGTGCTCGCGGTTTATCCAGCACGAAGCCAGTCCCACGGCATGCGCCGCGAGCATCATGTTCTCGAGCACGCAGCTGCCGTCCTGGAATGCGTTGGCGTAGTCGGACGGTGCGAACACGAGTATTATTGTGGGCGCGCCGTAGTACGGGTCGGACGTGACGCCCATCACCTCTGCGTTCATTCTCGACAGCGCGGCACGCTGTCCGCTGTTCTGCACAGCCACTATGTAGGGTGCCTGCGAGCCGTGTCCGGTAGGCGCGTAGGTGCCTGCCTTGAGCACTTCTTCAAGCAGCCGGTCGTCCACTTGTTCTGTCTTGTATTTCCGGCAGCTCCGTCTTGTGCGGATGAGATTGAGAAATTCGTTTTCCATATAGTTTCCTTTTAATGATGATTTTATGTTTTTGCGAATGTTGTCAGGCTTGCGGAGTCATCTCGCCGTGGTGAGTATGTCGCGCGGCATGAGTCCGTCGGTGAAGCGGTCTATCGTTCCGTCGGCAGCCATCTGCTCCGTAGTGCCCTCCGTGAGCGAGTTTTTGTCCATGAGCCAGAGCCTGTCAGCCGAGCGCAGAGCCATTTCCATGTCGTGCGTGGAGAGCAGTATGGTCTTGCCCTCCTCGTGCGCCAGTGTTACGAGCAGCCGCATAAGCCTCGCCTTCGACGGGTAGTCGAGAAAGGCGGTGGGCTCGTCGAGCAGCATGAGCGGAGCCTCTTGTGCGAGAGCCTTTGCCACCATCACCTTCTGTCGCTGTCCGTCGCTCAGTGTGCTCACGGCGCGCCGGGCTATCCGTGTGATGTCTGTCAGGCTCATGGCACGCTGTACGGCGCGCAGGTCTTCGGCTTTCAGCGAGCCCCAGTAGCCCGTGTACGGCGTGCGTCCGAGAGCCACGAGCTGCGCCACATCCATGTTTACGGTGTTCGGTGCGGTTGTCAGCACTATGCTCACCCGCCTTGCCATGTCTTTCTGCGAGAGCGTTCCGGTGTCCTCTCCGCCTATCAGTATCTTTCCTCCGAGCGTCGGCTGCAGTGCGGCAATGGTGCGCAGGAGAGTCGATTTGCCTGTCCCGTTGCGCCCGATGAGACATGTCAGCCGTCCGGACGGCAGTGTGGCGTCGAGCGAGTCAGCCACTATGCGCAGTCCGTGCCGTCCTGTGCGGTAGCCTATGCGCAGTCTCTCGAGTCTTACGTATGGCTTCTGTTCCATGTTTTCTGCCGTCATTTCCTTTGCCGTCGTGCCCGCGTGGAGTGTCGCGCGTAGCTTTTCTTTGTCTTATAAATCTATCTTTATCGACATCGGGTCGTAGTTGTCTTCCGGTGAGTTCACCTTCGACACGTGCACGAACTTATAGAACTTTATCCTGTCGCGCACCTCGGAAGGATGTCCCAGCGAGCGCATGCGCTGCGTGAACACATATTCCTTGTGTCGCGCTATGAACTCCTCGCTGTCCTTTTCGGGTATTATGAGTATGCCGCCGGTAGGTTTCCTCACCCTTCCGAGGCTGTCGGGAGCCGGATTAAGGAACGGTTGTATGGTGCCGCCGAGATAAAAGTCGGCTCCGAAGAAGTGCATGCCAGGGCGCGAGATGTGGGAGTAGAGCTTCTGTCCGTGGAACGCCTTGTTCACTGCCTCAGTCATCTGGCGCAGCGACACCACCCCTGTCATTGTAGGCAGACACACCGCGTCGAGCGCGATATATATGCTGAACAACACGCAGAGAGTGCCTGCGGTGAGCGTGCGGACACTCCGGCGCAGTCTGCCTGCGCACAGCACGCCAGCCAGAAGTATGCCCATGACAGCCGGAAGGGTCATGAGTGCCGTCTCGGTGGCGTCGGGGGTGATGTCGTATAGAGCTTTAGCCATCGACAGGCGGGCGTTGGCTTTGTGTGTGCCGAAGAAGATGTCGGAGAACGCGCCCGACTGTATCACCTGGAAAGCCGTGCTGAACAGTATTCCGGCAAGTGCGGTGAAGGCGGCGAAGACAGCCACCGCGCTGCTCCTGTGGCGGCGTGAGAGCCACGCCAGATAGAGTGCGGTGAACATCGAGAGGAACACGTGGCAGCACAGAAGGCTTATGTCGTGATGACCCGTAGGCAGCCATGAGATAACCAGAAGAGCCGCTGCGGCTGTGGCGGAGAACGACGCCAGCGGTCGTGCGGTGCGCAGCCATTGTGCCGGAAAGGCTGGAGTGAGTCTTATGCCCGCGCTCTTCCACGGTCGTGCGAGGAGAGTGAAGGCGATGAATATCAGCCATGGCGCAAATCCGGTGGCGGCATATGCCAGATTGCCGGCAAGGTTGTGGTCGAACAGATTGAGTGTCGTTATGCCTTTGAGCGAGCCGTAGTGATAGGCTATGAACAGTCTGCCGAAGTTTCCTCCAGTATGGGCGAAGGCGGCGGCATACCACATTGCCGGTACTATGAGCGCAATGGCGGTGCACAGCACTGACTTTGCCGCGGCGTTCTTTACGCTCTCTCCGCGCACAAGAAGCCATATGCAGAACACCGCCGGAGGCAGTATCACCATCAGCGGACCTGTCGTCAGTCCTGTGAGAGCCATGCAGAGCGTTGCCGCGAGAGGCAGTCCGCGCATGCCGTCCTCATGCCACCGGTAGAGCAGGAGCATCGCTCCGGTTGCCAACGCCGCCCCCATCATGCCGGGACTGCATGCCGTCGCCTCGCGGTGCAAGCCGTAAGAGGTGAGCATGACGAGTGCGGCGAGCATGGCGCGCGGTGTTGTCGAGCGTCTGCGCATGAACAGGAAGACCGCCGCGCACATCACAACGAGCGACAGGGCGGAGGGCAGACGCGAGGTGAACTCGCTCACGTGCCCCCACGGCAGCGACACGAGTGCCACACACAGATGATAGAGCGGCGGACACGCCGTGAGGTCGTTGCCCGACGTGAAGGGCAGGATGATGTTCCCGTCTTTCAGTATCGACACTGCGACCATCGCCTCGCGCGGTTCGTCCATGCTGAAAAACTCAGTCTGCCAGAGAAAGGGAAGCAGTGTCGCCAAGCCTGTGACAATCACTGCAATGAGGGGAATGTATTTCCCGGATGTCTTCATAATGTATGTAAGTTTTCCTTTTTGAGGTTGTATAGTCTTGCCGCCTGTCATGTGACGCGTTTTTTTTTGTTTTTTTAAAAGATAATGCCAGCGAGCGGAAAGAAAGCTTGCTTTCAATTTCCCGAGCGCAGCTTATCTTATCCAAAGATAATGCCAGCGAGCGGAAAGAAAGCTTGCTTTCAATTTCCCGAGCGCCGCTTATCTTATCCAAAGATAATGCCAGCGAGCGGAAAGAATACTTGTTCTCAATTTCCCGAGTGCCGCTTATCTTATCTGACGGTGACTCCAACCGCGTGCAAAGATACTCCAAAAGAAAGAGCGCAGCAAATTTTGAAACTTCAAAATGCTGCGCTCCGTGTTGTATAGAATTATTACAGACTGAGTTTCATGCCCGCCGTGACAGTCGCCCGGGGCATTGTGAAACCCTTGTTTATCTCATATTCCTGTGCGAGAAGGTTCTCTCCTCTCACGTAGATGTTGAGAATCTTTCCCAGACGCAGGCTCGCCGTGAGGTGCCAGAGGGCTGCATGCGATGTGCTGTTGTCCGATTCGCTTGTGCGAAGACCGGCGAAATACATCAGTCCGGAGTTCAGAGTGAGACGCTTCAGGGTGTATGTCGCGCCCGCATAAAGCTTGTGCTCGGGTGCTCCGGTGATGTGCGCGCTTGTGTGAAGATAGCTGTAGTTGGCGTCAATCGTCAGTTGCGGTGACGCCTGAAGGGCTATCTCTGCCTCCACACCGCTGTTTTCGGTCCTGCCGGTGTTCACGTTCAGCGGCCGTCCGTCGGTGAAAACGGTTGTTATGAGATTGTCGGCTTTGAGATAGAACACGTTCAGTCCTGCCCTCATCCGTCCGTCCATGAACCGCTGCGACCACGACAGCTCATAGTTGGTCATGCTCTCCGCTTCCAGGTCGGGGTTCTTCGGATTGAACATATACATATCTTTAATGGTGGGGTTGCGGAATCCCCGGCTCACCATAGCCCTTATCTCAGCGTCCGGCGAGAGCCTGAACGACAGTCCGCCCTGCGGCACAAGCTGGGTGCCAGAGCGCGAATGATGGTCCACACGAAGCCCCGCTCCTGCCGTGAGCCACGGTGTTATGTCCTGCCGGATGTCCACATAAGCGGCGTATTCGTCCTGCTTCTTGTCCGCTATTACGGTCTCCGCGCCTCCCTCTATGGCTCTGTTCCATGCCTTGCCGCCGAAGTGCTGGTAGTCGAATCCCACGGTCGTGCGGTTTCCTCCGAACAGTTCCACGCTCTGATAGAGCGACACTCCCGCCATCACGTCATCGTGCAGATAGAGCGAGGTGCGCGGTTGCTCGTCGGCGGTGTGCCCGTCGTTTATGTTGTGATGACCCCAATTGTAGTACAGGCGCAACGCTCCCGACGTGTGTCCGTAGTCGTTCTGCAGAGCCACGGCAGCCGTTCCGCGCGTTATCTTCATGTCGTTGTCAATCAGCGGAGCCTCCGCCGGTCCGGGATTCGAGCTTTTGAAGAACGTGACGTTAGCCTCGCCGCCAGCCTTCCAGTTGTCGTTGAACGTCCATACGGGTCTTACGAATCCGGCATACTGCTCGAACTGCGAGTCGGGACGGTGTCCGTCGGTGCGGCTGTAGGACAGGGCTGCGGTGTTGGAGAAGCGTCCCGCCTTCACCTCATTCGCCGCCTCGCCGTGCAGCGAGCCGTATGATCCGCCCTCAAAGGATATGTCTGTCCTCACACCGTCTGCCTTTGCCTGCCGCGTCACGATGTTCATCACGCCGCCCATGGCATTCGATCCGTAGAGCAATGAGGCAGGTCCGCGCAACACCTCCACCCGTTCGGCGGTCATGGTGAGGCATGCGTCGGGTATGGGATGGCCGTAGAGACCGGCATACTGCGGCTGTCCGTCCACGAGAACCAGCATCGACGCGCCGCTGCCGATGCCCCGCAGCTTTATGGAACCAGCCGCCCCGGTAGACACACCGTATCCCATCACGCCACGGCTTGTGACGAACAGTCCCGGCACACGCTCGCCCACGGTGGGCAGGACAGACTCTCTGAAGTCTGCCGTGAGCTGCTTCCGGTTCATGGTGGATATGGTCATGGGCAGATGTCTGACGTCGGTTGTGGAGCGTGTGCCTGTCACCACCACCTCCGCAATGTTCCTTCTGAGAGAGTCAGACGGCTCAACCGTTTCGGCAGATGCCGCCGCCGGTGCCATCATAAGCGCATATAGAGTTGTAAGTATCATAGTTCCTGCTTCAGTCTTTCCACAAAGTTGTCTATCTCATGCAGCCGAGCCGGAATGTCGATGCGTTGCGGACAGTGCGGCACACATTGTCCGCAGCCTATGCAATGGTTAGCCTGCCGCTCCTCATCCACCGCCCTGTTCTGTCCGATAATGAACTTCCGGCGATACCGCGCGTAGTCCGGGTGACGCCTGTCCTCGGGCAACCGCTCCTCACTTTTCACCAGATTGTAGTGCAGGAGTACGCCCGGTATGTCGACACCATACGGACACGGCATGCAGTATTTGCAGTCGTTGCATGGTATGAGCGTGAATGTGAGAATCTTCTTCGCCACCTGTTCGAGGAAGTTCTCCTCTTCCTCGTTGAGCGGCACGAGCGGACTGTAGGTCAGAAGATTGTCCTTCAGATGCTCCATATAGGTCATTCCGCTCAGCACTGTGAGCACTCGCGGCTTGCTTGCGGCATATCTGAACGCCCACGAAGCCACCGTCTTCTCCGGCGCGCGCCGCTTTATCTCCACGGCGATAGGCTCCGGCACGTTTGACAGACGGCCTCCGAGCAGCGGCTCCATCACCATTACCGGAATCTGCCTTTTGTCCAATTCGTTGTAGAGATACTCGGCGTTGGTGTTCCGGTCGTTGATATCCTTGGCGTGTTTCCAGTCGAGATAGTTCAGCTCAATCATCGCGAAGTCCCACCGGTACTTGTCGTTGTTGGCGAGAAGATAGTCGTACACGCTCACGTCACCGTGGTAGGAGAACCCCAGATGGCGTATCCGTCCTTTCTCGCGCTGCTCGAGCAGCCAGTCGAGAATGCCGTTGTAGATGAACCTCCTTCGGAATTCCTCCATCCCGCTTCCGCCTATCATGTGCAGCAGATAGTAGTCTATGTAGTCGGTCTGAAGCTCTTTGAGCGAGTTCTCGAACATCTCTATCGACTTCTCCCGTGTCTGGTTCTCAGCCGCGAAGTTCGACATCTTGGTGGCGATGAGGTAAGAACTGCGCGGGTGACGGCTCAGGGCGATGCCCGTTGCCCGCTCCGACATGCCCTGGCAGTACATGGGCGACGTGTCGAAATAGTTCACTCCATGTTCTATGGCGTAGTCCACGAGACGGTTAACCTGTTCCTGGTCTATTGGCGAGGAGGTGTTCTCGCGTGCCGATCCGCGCTCTTCCGACGGCAGACGCATCATTCCGTATGCCAGTATCGACACCTTCTGACCGGTCTTGGGGTCGGTGCGGAAGGTCATCTTTCCTTTCGGCGGCTCCACCTGATTCCTGTAGTCGTCTTCTGTCGACAGGTCTTTGTCCTTGCATCCCGTAAGAGACGCCGTCGCCGCGGCAGCCGTTCCGCCCATCAGCTTCAGGAATCCGCGTCGTGAGATATGTTTTTTTATGTTTGTCATATTGGTTGCTTTACTGAGTGTTGGCAATGCTTTTTATAAATGGCGCGCGTGCTGTCATCCCTTGCGGTGCACCTCGTGACCCTCCACATATATAGCCGGGAACGGACGTGAAGGGCACAGATTCTCGCACGCCCCGCACCCGATGCACATCTCCTCGTTCACCACGGGAATCATCAGACGGCTCTTTTCCTCGTCCTTCCCGCCGTCTTTCTGTGTCTCCGGATAGAGCGGCACCATCGTGATGGCACCTGTCGGGCAGTGGCGCGCGCAGTTGCCGCACGGCTGTCCGTCGGTAACGGGCACACAGTTCTTTCTTATCCACACGGCGTGTCCGGTGTGTATGGCAGACTTCTCAGCCCTTGTTATGGGCTTTATGGCACCCGTGGGGCACACCTCCGAGCACCGTGTGCACTCCGGACGGCAGTAGCCGCGCTCGTATGACATGACGGGCTGCATGAACGTTCCGGGACTTGTGGACGGCCGTAGCACGTCGTTGGGACACTCGGCGACGCAAAGCTGGCACGCGGTACAGTGTTGCGCCATGTGGCGGGCGGACATTGAGCCGGGCGGGGTGAGCCGTGTCTGCCTTTCGGGGCTCACCTTGTCCTCTATCTTCGCCAGTCCGCCGTCAAACTTCACCTTGTCTTCGGCTATCGCAGCCGTTGCCGCCGCCGTCACCGCTCCCAAGAGGAAAGCCCTCTTGGAAGTGTCAACCTCAGCCCTGTCGCCTTTCCGCGACGGAGCGTCAGCGGTCTTCGCAGGTCTGCGCGATGTATATGTGAGTCCTCCGAAACGGCATTTGTCCAGACAGTCGCCGCACACCACGCAGCGGCTGTAGTCCACTTTGCGGTTCTTGATGTCTATGCATGCCGACTTGCAGTTGCGCTCGCAGAGACGGCATCCGGTGCATTTGTTGGTGTCAAGGCGTATCTTCAGCCACGAGAAACGCGACAGGATGCCGAGCAGAGTGCCCACGGGGCACACGGTGTTGCAGTATGTGCGTCCGCCGCGCCACGCCATGACGGCTATTATGACGAACGACACCGCAGCCACACCGAACGTCGCCCACGAGCGCACCCACACGTCGCGCTCATAGAAGGTGTAGCTTCCCACGTGCTCGGCAGCCATTGCCAGCAGATTGTTCACACCTATATATACAGGCTGCATGAGGTTGGCGGCGATGCGTCCGTAACTGCTGTACGGAGCGATGAGCGCAGCCAGCGGCACCAGTCCAGCCACGAGCGTCACCACCATGAATGCGAGCAGGGCGTAGCGTAGCCGTTTCCTCTCAGGCGAGAAACCGTATCTGTTGCGGTGTCCGCGGCGTCCCAGCCACGCTATGATGTCCTGCATCACGCCCAGCGGGCATATTATGGAGCAGTAGATGCGTCCGAAGACGAGAGTCAGGACGACGAGCGCAGCCACCACCAGCACGTTGAGCGCGAGCAGAGCCGGCAGGAACTGTATCTTTGCCGTCCATCCGAGCCACGCGTGCAGGGTGCCCGTGAAGTCGAGGAAGAGCAGCGTGATGAGCACATAGAACACCGCCGCGAGTATTATTCTTGTCTTTCTCAGCATATGGTGTCGGTTTTACAGTTTTCTGATGAGCCAGTATCCGCCGAACGTCTGGAGCAGAAGTCCCGGCACGGCGAGTGCCAGCGAGGAGAGTATGCCGTGGTCCACACTTATCATGGCGCGCTCTATGAGCAGTCCGGCAAGCAGGCATGCCGTGGCGGTGAGTCCGAGCGCGGTGTGCGTCACCTTTTCTCCCATGTGTCGGGCGAGTGCCGCCGAGGCTGCCGCGAGCACTACCGACTGTATCAGCATGGGCGGCAGCATCTGCGCGGATGGCATTGAGAAGAGCATGGAGTTGGCTATGGGAGAGAGCACGGCTGTGGCAAGTCCTACCGTGAAACCGTATTTATAAGCTCCCACGAGGGTGAAGAAGAATATCGGCAGGAACATCTGTCCGCCGTAAGGAGCCAGATGGCAGAGCTGCGGCAGGGCTATGTTGCCGAGCATGAAGATGGCTGTGAGCGCATAGGTGCGCCCGTCTCTCAGCGAGAGAGAGTACAGTCTGGTTTGGTTTCGCATAATGTTATTGTCGTTTTATGATTATCTGTCGATGTTTACGAGAGTATATTTGCGGCTGCCGAGCCCTATCTTCTCCGCGTGCTCGATGGTGTGCGTGCCGTGCCGCGAGCTTATCCTCTCCTTCAGGGGAGCATTGTCGTTGCCCTCGGATGCGGTCATGTTGAATATTATGTCCACACAAGCCTGGTCGAGAGCCACGGGGTCGAGCGACGCCAGGATGCCGTAGTCCTTGAGCGCGGGCTTCTCTGGAGTGGCTACGCAGTCGCAGTCCACCGACATGTTATTCATCACGCTGATATACAGAATCCTGTCTCCGAAGTAGTCAGCCACTGCCTGTGCCGCCGCAGCCATCGACTCGAGGAATCCGTCCTGGTTCTGTGTGTGGTTCCACATACCCTCCACCTTGTCCTGATAACCGGCGGTGTGGATGTATGCCTTGCCGTTTGCCGACGCCACACCGATGCTCTGGTTCTTTATCACTCCGCCCAGACCGCCCATCGGGTGACCCTTGAAGTGGGCGAGATTAATCATGAAGTCATAGTTCTTCAGATTCTTTCCCACGAGGTCGTACTTTATGTTTGTGGTGTCGCGCACGGGAATCCTGAACTCCCCTTCGGCGTCCATGATGTCCACCTTGGCTATCTTTGTGAATCCGTGTTCCTCCGCCACGCGCATGTGTTCCTCCACTGTGCCGCGCCGTCCGCCGTATGCCGTGTTGCACTCTACGATGGTTCCGCCCACCTTCTTCACCAGTCCGCCTATGAGCGAGGGCTGCAGATAGTTGGGGTTACCAGCCTCTCCGGTGCTCACTTTCACCGCCACGTGCCCCTCAGCCTTGCGTCCGAGAGCCTCGTAAATCTTAATAAGGGATTCAGGAGATATGTCGCGCGTTACGTAAACCTTCGGTTGCGCCGTCGCGGCAATTGCCATAATGAGGGCAAATGTTGAAAGAAACAGTTTTCTTATCATATTCTTCTATTGTTTGAATGGTTCCGTATGAGTGTGTAATGATTGTGGGTCTTGCGGCTTGCTTTTTTATAAGCGGCGGAGTGTGGGGTGCGGACAGGTGCAAAGAAAGTTTGCTCTTAATTTCCCGAATGCAGCTTATCTTCTGCAAAGATAATGCAAATGAGCGGAAAGAGAGCTTGCTCTTAATTTCCCGAGTGCAGCTTATCTTCTGCAAAGATAATGAAAGGTGAGTGCAACAGCAAGGCGGGAAAACGAAGTTTTACCGTACTTGATACTGCCGAACCGTGTCTTATCTTCTGCAAAGATAAATAAATAATACGTATTGTAAAACAATGAAATTACGGAAAAAGTTACCAGTTTTACAGAATCGTACGATTATTCCTGCAATTCCGTAATCCATCCGTCACACCGCACCGTCAGCCATGTCAAGATATGAAAGAAAAAGAACTGCGCCGCCATGAGCAAGATGTATAAATATACGGGAATCCTCCCTGCGCGACGCATAAATATACATCACAACTCCGTAATACTCGTGTATTTGTCTCCGCGAGGCTCTCCGGCTGCAAATACGTGGGTTTTGCGCGGTTTGCGTATGTGTCTTACAGTCAGTAGATTGTGCCATATTCTCCTTCCAAATCCACTTCCCGGTTATGCGAAAGAGCCTTTTCCGCATTGCGAAACGGGCTTTCCCGCAGTGCCGGAGAGGCTTTCCGGCTGTGTCGGACGGGCGTTTCTGTAAGGCGGAAGAGCCTTTCCTGTGGCTTTGGAGAGTCGTGAGTGCGGAGAAAAAGGTGAAAAGTGGGGCTGTGGAAGGTGCGGAACGGGGGTGCGGAAGGCGTTCCGGGGCATTTCCGTTTTCTGTTTCACGATTTACGGTTGTCAAAATTTTTTACTGCGAAAATGCATGAATATGCAGAATGCCGTGACTGTGTTGGAAAAACGGAAAGCCTGCGCCGCGCCTTCATTATCGTTTTTTTGTCTCACGCCCGGGCTGAGGGCATGCGCTCCTTCAGGCGCAGGCACGAGCACAGCGCGCCGCAAATGGTGAGTATTCCTGCGAGGAGCATGGCGTCGTGAGGCGCGCTGTCGCCGCAGAGATGGAAGAGAAGAGCCACCAGCGCAGCCCCCGTCGTCTGTCCGGTGAGCCTTGCCGTGGCAAGCATCCCGCTCGCGCTGCCTGCGCGCTGGGGCGGTGCCGAACTGAGCAGAAGGTGGTTGTTGGGCGACTGGAACAGTCCGAATCCGGCGCCGCACGCCATCAGTCTGAGTGCCAGACCGAGGTGTCCGGTGTCTTCAGGCACGAATGCCAGACTCATGCATCCGCAGCTCATCAGCAGCAGTCCGGCTCCGCCGAGTATTCCCGGATGTATCTTGCCGACGAGAGAACCGGCTATCGGAGCCACGAACACTATGACCAGAGGCCATGAGGTCATGATGAGCCCTGTCTCGACGGCACTGTGCCCGAACGTGCCGGCAAGCATGAAGGGCACCGCCACCATACCGAGCATCTGCGCGGTGAACGAGAGTATGCTCGTCACTACGGACATTGAGAATATCGGAATCCTTAGAAGGTCGAAGGGAAGCATGGGATATTTCTTCCTCATCTGCATGCGCACGTAGAGCACGGCGGTGCAAACGAAGGCGCAGGCTCCGCCGGTCAGGAGCGCGGCAGGCAGGTCGTGGGACACGCCCTCCACGCATCCTATCATCAGTCCGAATGTCGCCGCGTTGAGCAAAGCCTCTTTCAGGTTGAACCTCCTGCCCTTTATCTTCACCGGATTGTCGGGCAGATACCTGCGCGCCATTATGAAAGTCACAATGCCTACGGGCACGTTCACCGCGAAGAGCCACTGCCATGTGGCAGCCGAGAGTATTGCCGCCGCTACTGAAGGACCTGTCACCGAGGCTATCGCCACGACGGTGGCGTTGAGCCCCACGCCCTTGCCGAGGTGGCGTTTGGGATAGATGAGCTTGACTATTGACGTGTTGACGCTCATTATCATAGCCGCGCCCAGTCCCTGCACGAGGCGCGAGAGCACCAGCGTTGTGAGTCCGGACGACAGCGCGCACAGCAGTGAGCCGAGCGTGAACACCGCTATCCCCGCCATGTATACCTGCTTGTAGCCTTTCAGCTCGCCGAGCGATGCGAACGGGAGGAGCGTCATCATGATGACGAGCTGGAAGGCGTTGACAATCCATATGGAGTCAGACGACGGTATGTCCAGTTCCGAGGCTATGCTTGGCAGGGCGACGTTGCATATCGTCCCGTCGAGAACGGAGAGGAAAAGTCCGCAGAACGTTGCCGCCATGGCATAATAGATGCGCGGGCGGTGCAGTCCGTCCCATTGCAGGTTGCCCGTAAGCTGTTCGGCGGCTGTGCCGTCATTGGCGTTCACGGATGTGGTAGGGGTGCTGTCTTTAGTGCTGTTCATAATCATCGTCATAAGCGTTCTGTCGCTCCGCCTGCGCGTGTCGTGTGGGCGGCACATGTGTTATCCGTGTGCAAAGTTAGTAAAAATATGTCATGTAAGGAAACCCTGCGCGCGTAGGCACGCGTATGGCGGAGACGTTATATATGGTAGTAAAAAGCGTAAAAAAGGTAATGCCGTTTAACGGCAAAAAGCGTAACTTTGCGCCACTATGCCGTTATGGCGGACGCGGGGGCGTCAAGAGCCGCGTCCGCTGAGGCTGGATAATCACATATTATTAACAAAATTCAAAAACGGAAAGACAGAAATATGTTACTTGAAAAAATCAAATCGCCTGCCGACATCAAGAATATGACGGCGGAACAGCTCAGACTTCTTGCCGCCGAGATACGCGGAGGAATACTCAAGCGCGACAGTACGATAGGCGGACACGTGGGTCCCAATCTCGGATTCGTGGAGGCTACGATAGCCCTGCACTATGTGTTCAACATGCCGGAGGACAGGATTGTGTTCGACGTGTCGCATCAGGTGTATCCGCACAAGATGCTTACAGGACGCGCATACGGATTCATCGACAGCAGGCGCATGGCTGAGGTGTCGGGCTACAGCAGTCCGGCGGAGTCGCCAGAATACGACTGCTTCGAGATAGGTCATACGTCGACGTCGGTCGCTCTTGCCACAGGTCTGCAGAAGGCACGCGACATTCTCGGAGGCAAGGAGAACGTGGTGGCGGTCATCGGAGACGGTTCGCTGAGCGGTGGAGAGGCTTTCGAGGGACTCGACGTGGCTGCGGAGCTGGGCACGAATATAATAATTGTGGTGAACGACAATGAGATGTCTATCGCCGAAAACCACGGAGGGATATACCGCAACCTGCAACTGCTGCGCCAGACCGGGGGAAAGGCTGAGCTGAACCTGTTCAAGGCGATGGGCTTCGAATATAAATATGTGGAGCAGGGCAACGACATCGCTGCTCTCATAGAGGCGTTCAAGGAGGTCAGGGACACACCGCGTCCGGTGGTGGTGCACCTCCACACCGAGAAGGGACACGGATGGCAGCCCGCCGTGGACAACAAGGAGAAATGGCACTGGAACTCTCCTTTCGACATCGAGACGGGTGCTCCCAAGTCGGAAGGAGGCGGAGAGAGCGCGGCACAGATACTGGGCGGATGGCTCAGGGAGGAGATGAGGCGCGACCCGAAGCTTGTGAGCATATCGGCGGCGGTACCGGCTTCGATAGGCTTCGGACCCGAGGAGCGTCGCCAGGCAGGCGCGCAGTATGTGGATGTGGGCATTGCCGAGGAGGCGGCGGTGGCTATGGCGTCGGGCATGGCGCGCAGGGGAGCGCACCCGGTGTTCAGCACTTACGCCACATTCTTGCAGCGCACGTACGACCAGATGGCGCAGGACCTGTGCGTGAACGGCAATCCAGCCGTGATAAACGTGCTGGGCGCGTCGGTCTACGGCATGAACGACTTCACGCATATATGCTTCTTCGACATCCCGATGTTGAGTCATATACCCAACCTTGTCTACCTTGCGCCGACGACGGTAGAGGAAATGATAGCCATGGAAAAGTGGGCTATAGGACAGGACAAGTACTCTGTCGCGCTGCGTGTGCCTGAAGGTGAGGTGAGCCACAGCACCGAGGAGTATGACACCGACTACTCCGAGCTCAACCGCTACAAGGTGGTGAGACGAGGCAAAGGGGTGGCTCTGATAGGTCTGGGCAACTTCCTTGCAAAGGCGGAGCGCGTGGCTGACATGCTGAAAGAGAGCGGTCTGGACGCCACCGTCATCAATCCGCGCTATATAAGCGGTGTCGACGAAGAGCTGCTCGAGAGCCTGAAGGCAGACCACAGTCTGGTGGTGACGCTGGAGGACGGTTGTGTGGACGGAGGGTTCGGCGAGCGCATAAGCCGCTTCTACGGCTCTTCCGACATGAAGACCATGAACTTCGGTGTTGCAAAGGCTCTTTACGACCGTTACGACGTGCGGCAGCTCCTGCTCGACAACAGGCTCACCGACGGGCAGGTTGTGGAGGACATACTTGGCGTAATGGGCAGATGAGCGGCGTGAATGCCGTCCAACCGCAGCTCCGGACGCGGCATAACGACAGTCACCCCCGGCATCCACTCACTGTGATGCCGGGGGTGACGCATATGTGAAGGTATGTTTCCGTGACTCAGGTTCAGACGGAGAACATTATTATAATCTGTGCTATGACCACTCTGACGAACATTCCGAGCGGATAGACCGAGGTGTAGCTCACTGAGGCGGAGTCGCCTTTGAGCGTGTCGTTGGCGTAGCTCAGAGCCATGGGGTTTGCCATCGAGCCGCAGAGAATGCCGCAGATGGTGCCGAAGTCGAACTTTCCTGTGTGCAGGGCGAGCAGTCCCACGATGATGAGAGGGAGCACGGTGACCACGAATCCGGTAGCAACCCACATCAGACCTTCGGGTCGCATGATGGTGCTGAAGAAGTCGCTGCCTGCCACAAGACCCAGACTTGCAAGATAGAGCGACAGTCCGAGCTTGCGCAGCATGAGCGATGCGGAGCGTGTGGTGTAGCTTATGAAGTGGGCGCGGGGACCGAGCGCGCCGACAAGTATGCCCATGATGATGCCTCCGCCTGCTATTCCGAGGTGTACGGGCGCGCTCATTCCCGGCAGGTTGATGGGAATCATGCCGAGCGCAAGACCCAGTATCATCCCGAAGAAGATGGCTCCGAGGTTGGGCTCTTTGAGCACTTGGACAGCGTTTCCGAGGAACTGCTCGGCGTGACAGATGTCTTTCGGCGCTCCCACAACGGTGAGGCGGTCGCCGTACTGAAGGCGAAGGTCGTCGCTGGCAAGCAGCTTTATGTCGCCGCGCATTATCCGGCTGACGTTCACTCCGTATGCCGTGCGCATGTGGAGCGTGCCGAGCGTCTTGCCGTTGAGCTCTGTCCGGGTGAGCAGAATCACGCGGCTCTCCACGTTGCTGTCTATGGCGTTCCAGTCTATACGGTCTTTGTCGCGGTTCCAGTCTTTCTCCACCTTCTTGCCGAAGAGTATGCTCATTGCCTCCGACTCGTCTATCTTAGTCACCACGAGCACGCTGTCGCCCTGCTGCATCGTGGTCTCCGCCAGCGGCACAATCACCTTTCCGTCGCGCCATATGCGCGATATGATGAAGTGGCGGTGGGTCATCTGCGAAATCTCAAAGATGGTTTTCCCGTCGAGCGCGGGGTTCACGACGATGTATTGTGCTATGTATGTGTTGTCCTCACTGTTCTCCTCGCGCGGCTCAAGGTCTGCCGGCTTGACGAAGAAACGGCGTATGAACATCATGGCGAGTATCACTCCGACAACTCCGAGCGGATAGGTCACGGCGCATCCCAGTGCCGCTCCGTTGCTCGGAAGTCCTGCGCTGTTGAGTGCCTGCTGCGCTGCGGCAAGGGCGGGGGTGTTGGTTGTCGCTCCGCAAAGGATGCCGGTCATGTCAGGAACGCTTATTCCTGTCAGCGGACAGAGTATGAGCGCCAGTATCGTTCCGGCTGCGATGACAGCCATGCTCCATATGTTGAGCGACAGACCCTCATGCCTCATCATGCCGACAAAGCTCGGTCCGACGTGCAGTCCGAGGGTGTAGACGAAGAGCAGAAGCCCGAACGTCTCTGCGAAACTCACCATCATGGGGTCGGCGCAGAAGCCTAACTGACCCGCTATGATGCCTATAAAGAACACGAAAGCTATTCCGAGCGATATGCCGCGGACATGAAGTTTGCCGAGCGCGAGGCCTGCGGCGGTTATCATGGACAGCACTATGACCGTCTGTGCGGCAGGATTTGTGCTGAAAAGCCCGTTTATCCAGTCCATTGTTATGTTATTGATGTGATGAGTGTCCGGATGTGGCTGACCGGTGGAAAGATATGTATGCCCTGCTTCCACGGACCCGCCAATATCCTGTGCAAAGATAGCTCAAGTTGCAGACACTGCAAAGAAAAGACGCCGAAATGTATGTTTTACCGTGTTTTATACAAGCCGCCTTACTGCGGAAGAGCCTTTTCTGTCAATTGTCATGACAATAGTGACATTATCTGGATTGCCTTACGGCGCAGTCTATCGTTATCTTTCCGTTGTCGGGAATGATGCGCAGGACGTGGCTGTCGCCCTCCGCCGCTTTCTCGAACCTGCCTTCTGAGCATGTCACGGAGTAGGAGTGTCCGCGGAACACGGCGTTGGCAGACTTGCCGCCGACGTCGGTGAACGGCAGTCCCGTGCCCGGTGCGGCGTGCAGTTGCAATGCCCATGCGACGTCTTTGTCCGCATCCGGCGAGCTCACCTCTATGCGGTCGTCGTGCAGCGTGATGCGGAATGTGTCGCCATACTGGTCGTTGCCTCTCACTTCGAGCACGCTTCTGCCGCGCTCTTTCACTTCCGGACTGTCGAGCCTGAGCTCTTCCGCATGTCCTTCACTGCCGGTCCTGACAAGTGACAGTCCGGCTCTGTCCTCGCCCTTGCTCCACATGAAGCCGTCGACGAAGGGCAGCGTGTAGAACAGAAAACGGTCTCCCGTGCCCGGAGTGTCGAGATATTCCGACTTGAAACGCTCGTCGAAGAGATGTATGTCGCGGAATCTGAAGCGTCCCTTTTCCCACAGCAGGTTGGCGCGGTAGTAACGGCTGTCGTACCAGACGGTCTTGTTGCCCTCGCCGCGCACGTCGCTCACGGTGGTGACGGCGGTGGCGGGAGTGAGCGGAAAACGCTTTCTGAACCATCTGCCAGACTCTCCGAGCGTCTCCACACGCACCTTTCCGGCACGCCGCAGAGAGTCGATGAGCGGCATCTGCATCTCGAGTCCCTCCCTCATATTGTCCCATGTGAAGGAGTTTTCCTGCCCTGCCTGCGCATAGCCGAAGGCGAGGCACGGTCCGTCGGTGAGCGCGTCGAAGAAGTAGTCCACCCATTTGCGGTTCATTCCGGCATGCTTATAGACCGGCTCGAGCGATATTACGCCCTGCCGTTCGTTGCCCAGTCCGTCGTCATACTGGTATATCGGGTCGCTGCCAAGCATTCTGAAGACGGGCACCGGTATCTGTCCCGCCCCGGTCTGGGCAGGCATGTAGGCATTGAGACGGCTGGGATAGTAAGCCTGGTTCCAGTATCCGCCCCACAGGGTGTAGCCGTCCGTGCCTATCTGGTCCTTGCAGTTGCACGACGCTTCGATGCCGTATCTGTCGTGCATATATGCAAGTGTGTGCGCGTCGATGTACCATGAGCCTACCGATTTGGGGTAAGTGCCGAATACGTCCTTGAACTTCCGCATGTAGACATCCACCAGACGCTCCCGCTCTTCCTTTGTGTATCCGGTGCTGAAGGCTATGTTCGCGTGCGACACCCACGGATGCTCGCCCCGCCACTTGAGCCCCGCCGCCTCGATGTGCGGCTGTGTCAGTTCCCACCATGCGCCTATCTCCGCACCGTTGCGCAGCTTGGTCTTCAGCAGTTTCTGGTAGAGTGGATTGATGAGAGCGTCGTACTCGAGCAGGAACGTTGCCGGAAGATCGTAACGGTTGACCAGCTCCACCTGCCTGCACACCGTCTCGTAGAGTTTCCGGTCGGAGTCTTCCACGCGATAGTCTGTCTGTCGTATGAAGTTCACTATGTTTATTATGCGCGGCTGGTTGTCGGTCCCAGTCACGCCTACGGTCCGCGCGCATGCCGTCGCGGTGGCTGCCGCGAGGGTCAGGATGAGGAACAGTGTTTTGGTTTTTGTCATGTCTTGAAGGTTATTACACATTATTATATAGTATATTATAGTCAGCAGTGCGGGTCGGAAGAGGCTTTTCCGTTCAGAGATAGGTCACGAGTATGTCCCAGACTGCTAATATATGGCATAGCGAGCCGAGCAGGACGAAGAAGTGGAACACCGTGTGCATGAACCTCCTTTTGTTGATACTGTAGAACAGCGCGCCCGTGATGTAGCTCACTCCCTCGGCTATGAGCCATGCCATGGATATGCCGCTCACGCTGCGGGAGAGCGGTCCGAACGCCACGAGCACGCTCATGCCCATTGCCACGAAGCATGCCGTCTCGATGTTGCTGTGGTCTTTCAGCCGCGCGAAGCTCATTATGGTGCCCGCTATGGCAGCCGTCCATATGAAGGCGAACAGCGACCATCCCCATGCCCCGCACTCTCTCAGGGCTATCAGAGTGATGGGAGAGTAGGATCCGGCGATGTGCCAGTAGATTGCCGCGTGGTCCCACCGGCGGAGCCGTTCCTTCCATTTCGACCATGCGCTCAGCGAGTGGTATACCGTGGAAGCGGCGTATGAGCACAGCATACCGAAGAGATAGAGTATGACACCCGTTGTAGCCCAGATGTTGTCGGTGTGCATACACCATGCCAGGAACACCGCTCCCGCCGCCACACCCATCACTATTCCGGCTGCGTGCGACCACGAGTTCCACAGCTCTTCCTTATGATTGAAGAATATTTTCATTGCGTTCCGCGCTTCGGTGTGAATCCTTTCCTGTCCTTTCGAGTATGTCCTGCATTTTCCATCTGCGTCTCATCGAGTAGGTCTTTCCCTCTTTCTCTATGACGGAAAAGAGTGCGAAAGCCTTCTCAAGAAGGAATTCGTTGTCAGGAAAGGATACGGTGTCAGCCTCGACATAGAATAGTTCGGCAAGCATCTCCATGCGCGCCATGCGCTGTTCGGGGTCGAGTCCGGCAAGAGCGAGCATCACCTCGTCGGTCGTGGCGTTGCGGTAGAGCGCGTACGGACCGACATACTGTTCGTAGAGCTGTTTTATCTCCTCGCGCCGGTCGGCTATTTCCTTCTTCCTGAGCATGCGCTCTATCGCAGCCATGAACTCGCGTATGAGGCGCAGGATGTAATCACGTTGAAGCATAGTGTTGTGTTGTCTTATGTTGTTTCTGTTTCGTCTGTACCGTTGTCCGTGGTGTCCGCGCCGCCGTCATTGTGACTGTCGCCTCCGACGGTGATGACGCCCGCTCCGCCGTATGCCCGCCCTGTATTCATGATGTGGCGGTAGAGCTTGTTGTAGAAAGGATGGCGCGTCATGGTGGATGTGTCTCCAAGGATGATGAGCTTCATCCTTGCGCGTGTCATCGCCACGTTCATGCGACGCAGATCGCGCAGGAATCCTATCTGCCCCTCACCGTTGGCGCGCACCAGCGAGATGAGTATCACGTCGCGCTCCTGCCCCTGAAACCCGTCGACGGTGTTGACGGTGATGAGGTGGCGGTAAGGTTTGAAGAAGGCGTCTTTCCTTATCAGCCGTCTGAGATACTGCACCTGCGCCCGATAGGGAGATATCACGCCCACGTCGATGCTCTCCTCGAGCAGTCTGCGCCTGCCTATCTTGTTGAAGTAGGAGGTGAGAACGGTGACGGTGAGCTCAGCCTCTCCGCGGTTTATCCTGCCGAAGTTCTCGCCCACAAACTCCTCTTTGCCCTCGAGCGCGGAGGTGTCTATCCACGTCATGGGGCAGTCGAAGTCGAGTATTCCACGGTTTTTTATCTGCGGTGCGGAGGTTATCCGTCCCTGATAGAACCATTCGTTGGAGAACCGCATTATGTCCTCGTTCATACGGTATTGCACAGTGAGCAGCGTCACCGCCTCCGGCTTGCTCTCCACGATGCGCTCCATGAGCGTCGTGCCCAGTCCGCCTTTCAGCGCGGCTATGCTCTTGACGGTGGGCGGAAGCTGGCAGTGGTCGCCTGCGAGCACCACACGCGACGCCCTGCGTATGGCTATCCAGCACGCCGCCTCGAGAGCCTGCGCCGCCTCGTCGATGAAGAGTGTGCCGAACTTCATGCCTTCCAGCAGCCGGCTTGCCGACCCTGTGAGCGTGGATGCTATCACCCTTGCCTCGCCGAAAAGGCTGTTGTTGATGCGCAGCTCCAGCTCGACGGCTCTGGCGCGCAGCCTGTCCAGCTTCTGGTGGAAGTCTTCTCCGCGTCTGCGATGTGCCCGTAGCTGGCGTATTGCGTTGCGTATGCTCCACAGCTGCGGGTAGTCGGGATGAGCCTCGAAGCGTCGTTCGTAGGTGAAGGAAAGCATCTTGTCGTTCACGCGCGTGGGATTGCCGATGCGCAGAACGTTCAGTCCCCGGTCGGTAAGTTTCTCTGATATCCAGTCGACAGCCATGTTGCTCTGGGCGCATACGAGCACCTGGTTCTCTCGCCGGAGTGTCTCGTATATTCCCTCAACGAGCGTTGTGGTCTTCCCTGTGCCCGGAGGACCATGCACAACCATGACGTCTTTTGCCGCCAGCATCTCGTTGACGGCGTGCTCCTGCGAAGGGTTGAGCCACGGGAACCGTGTCGGTGCGAACGTGAACCGAGCCGCCTTCGCTCCCGAGTAGAACAGGTCGCGCAAGTAGGCAAGGCGTCCCGAGCGCGCGCCTGTGACACGGTCGAGAGCCTCGAACATCAGTCTGTATGACGTCTCGTCGAACGACAGCTGCACGCCCAAGGGTTTCTCCATGCGTTGCAGTTCGAGAATGTGGCTGGCTGACGGCATCACCACCACCATGCGGTCGGCTTCGGCATAGCTCACCGTGGCTGTGAACGACAGGTAGCGGATGCTTTTCTCCCCTCCACCGGCACCGGTGCTCATGGTGAAGAAACACACCGGGCGTCCGTACTCGAAGTTGTGTTCGATGTCGCTCCCGTCCTGTCTTATTATCTCGATAACCTCCTGATTGAGCGAGTTATAATACGTGCGTCCCGTCCTTACGGGATACCATGCGTCGCCGCGCCTCACCTTCCGCATTATGCCGAAAGCCTCCGTCTGCCTGCGGAAGTTCTCTTTCTCGCATGCATATTCCACCTGCAGCAGCATCCTCTGCCGCGTGAGAGCCTGTATGGGTGACTGGTTGTCCATGCCTATCGGTCGTCGTGTTGTCGCGCCTGGCGTCTGGAGAAGACGCAGCCGCAGTAGTTCTGCCTGTAGAGACCGTGCTCGCGCGACAGCTCTATGGAGCGTAGATAGCCCCCGCGCTTCTTGAAGTCGGACGGCAGGAAGCTCACTCCCGTGCGTGCGGCAATCTCCTCGCCTATCTCGTTTATCCTGTCAGCCCTCTTCATCGGACTTATTGTGAGTGTCGTGGTGAAGTAGTCCATGCCCCGTTCTGCCGCCAGCCGCGCCGCGCGTTCGAGCCTCATGCGGTAGCACACAAGGCATCTGTCGCCTCCCTCAGGTTCGTTCTCCAGTCCTCGCACGGCGTTGTAGAACGTCTGCGGGTCGTATTCGTCAGCCTCGAACATCACCGGGTTCACGGTCTCCATCTCACTTATGAGTCTCCGCTGTTCCTCTCTGCGCGTGGCGTATTCGGATTCGGGCGATATGTTGGGGTTGTAATAAAGCACCGTTATGCGGAAGTATTGCGACAGATACTCTATGGTATAGCTGCTGCACGGTGCGCAACAGCTGTGCAGCAGCAGTGTGGGTGTCTCTCCGGCAGCCTCGTGCCGTTTTATTATCTCGTCGAGTCTGAGCTGATAGTTTATCTTGTTCATTGTATATGTTGTGTTGTTGCGGCGCGCCGGGATGTATTTGATGTTTCAATTAATATTACTTGTCGTTGTGTTGCCTGGCGCGGGCTGTCTTATGCAAAGACAGAGCCAGCGAGTGCAATGAGAACTTGTTCTTGTATTGCCGAGTGCGGGCTGTCTTATGCAAAGACAGAGCCAGCGAGTGCAATGAGAACTTGTTCTTAGATTGCCGAGCGCAGCCTGTCTTATGCAAAGTTAGCGTAAAAATTTTTAATGAGGCAGAGTTTATATCAAAGAAAATGAAACGTATGCAGTAGGAGCATGTCAGTAAGGGGTCGGCGAGGTGTTTCCGCGCAGTGCTTACATGTTTTAAAATAACATGGCTGGCGGAAAGTAGAGACGCAATATTTTGCGTCTCACGAGGGAGGAGTGTGATTGTACGAAGAGGGAATGCGCTATCGGTTGAGGCTATGATGTACCTTTCGTTGCTGTGTTTTTTGTACGGGAGACGCAAGATTTTGCGTCTCTACTTGGTTGGTAGCGCATTTTGGGTGTGCGGTTTGTTTGTGGTCGTGATGGGGAAAATGTGTTTATTGTCAGTGTGTTATGATGTTTTATGTAGCGGATGGTAGCTTGTGAGACGCAAGATTTTGCGTCTCTACTTTGGGATGAAAGCGGGGTTGTGGCGTGGAGGGGATGATGTTATGGCGACGGATGCTGTCTTTATCGTGCCCATATGCCGTCTTTATCGTGTCCATATGACGTTTCGCACGGTCGTCTTGTTATCCGTTCTTAAAATGGGATGTCTTTTTATATGCCATGCCAAAACGTCTGCGGAGCGCGGATATATGCGGTTTTTGCTTAACATATATTTATGTTTGGTGTTTTGAATTTAACATATCGTTTTCTCTCTTACAGCTTTCCGCACCTCGACAATGTCTGTCCGGAAAGCCTGTTTTACGTCATTTGTGTGGTGAAAAACGGGTGGGGAAGGTGCGGAAAAGGCTCTTTCGTGTGACGGGAACGGCTTTTTGAGGGTGCGTAAGGGGCTTTATGGCAGTGTGATAAAGCCTGTTTCGTGATGCGGAACGGGCTCTTTCGTGTGACGGAGAAATGACTTTCATGACACCATTGCAGTCAACCGGTTGTCTGTCAGTGGCTTGCGCGGGTTTCTGTTTTCTGCGTTTTTCCGGATTGTTTTGCCGCTGCCGCGCTCTGACGTAGTATTTGCGGTGTTTTTACAACGGATATTTAACATTTCGGTTACGGTTTTATATATTTTTAATATTCATATCCGTGAATTGCGGCATTGCGGTTGTCGTATGACGATGATGTCCGTGCGTTATTCCGTGGACATTGTTCTCCATCGTCAACATCTTACGTACACAATATCCGGTGATATGCATTCATTATGCCTCATGTTCTTTGCCGTTTGCCTTAAAATGAGTAATTTTGCACACATTTGGTATAATCAGCCGATTAATAACAGGTTCGCAATGAAGGATATTTGCTGCTTAGGGCACATCACAAAAGACAAGATCATCACTCCGCGCAAGACCGTCTACATGTCGGGAGGCACGTCGTTCTATTTCTCATATGCCTTCAACAGTCTTCCGCACAGGGTTCCGTTCAGGCTCGTGACGAAGCTCGGGGAGGAAGACATGGACGCCGTCAGACTGATGCGGGGTGCTGGCATCGACGTGGAAGTGAGACGGAGCCGCCACACGGTGTATTTTGAGAACAAGTATGGGGATAACCAGAACGAGCGCACACAGCGTGTCCTGGAGAAGGCAGACCCTTTCACCGTTGAGGACGTGAGCGGTCTTGACGCCGGCATATATCATCTCGGGTCGCTCCTTGCCGACGATTTCTCGCCCGAGGTGGTGGAGTATCTCTCGCAGAGAGGCAGCATATCCATCGACGCCCAGGGCTATCTGCGCGACGTTCGGGGGCATGATGTGCATGCGGTGGACTGGGAGGACAAGCTCAGGATACTCGCCCTGACGGACATAATAAAGGTGAACGAGCACGAGATGCAGGTCATCACGGGGCTCAGCGACGCCCGGGACGCTGCCCTGCGCCTGGCGGGGTGGGGCGTGAAGGAGGTTGTGGTGACGCTGGGAAGCGAGGGTTCGCTGATATATGCCGATGGCTGTTTCCACGAGATACCGGCGTACGCGCCGCGTGAGATAGTGGATGCCACGGGCTGCGGCGACACCTATTCCGCCGGTTATCTGTACTGCCGCGCGCTCGGTGCGGGCTATTCCGAGGCAGGACGGTTTGCCGCCGCCATGTGCACATTGAAGCTCGAGCATAACGGACCGTTCGACCGCACTGCGGCGGAAGCCGAGGCTCTTGTGCGGGGAGAGCGCAGGGGGTGATGGCGGAGAGTGATAAAATTGAGGCGATTTTTGTTTGATTGTGAGTTTTTTTTCGTACATTTGCATAAGATGTAGCTGCACTCGGGAATATGAAAGCAACTTTCATTCCACTCGTTTGCAACATCTTTGCATAATATAGGATGCGGCTCGGCAGTGCCAAAGCTGTAAAAACACGGTTTTTCCGCTTTGTCGTTGCACTCGCCTTTCGCTATGTCCGCATTCCCGTAAGGTTTTGCTGAAAAAACCGTGACGGCTGGTATTAAACTTAAATAACTGATAAAAACTTAATCGAAATGGAAAAGACTCTGATTCTTCTAAAACCCTGCACAGTGCAGAGAGGTCTCATAGGTGAGGTGATACATCGCTTTGAGAGAAAAGGTCTGCGCATAAAAGGACTTAAAATGATGCAGCTCGACGAAGCCATTCTCAACGAACACTATGCCCATCTTGCCGACCGCCCGTTCTTCCAGTGGGTGAAAAACGCGATGATGGCAACCCCGGTGGTGGCTATGTGCGTGGAAGGCACGGACGCGGTGGAGGTGGTGCGCAGCATCACAGGAGCGACCAACGGACGCAAGGCAGCCCCGGGCACCATCAGAGGCGACTATGCCATGAGCGGACAGGAGAACATAGTGCATGCCTCCGACAGTCCTGAGAATGCCGCGATAGAGCTGCGCCGCTTCTTCAAGGAGGAGGAGATATTCGACTATCCTTATCCCATGCGCGACTTCTTCTACAGTCCTGACGGCATATGATGGCGCGGAAGGCGGCATACGAATAAGCATATCAGATTAATATAATATAAACTTTTAAATCCGATGGATAAATTAGTAATAAGCAGTTATGATGAGTTTGCCGCTTACTTGGGCAAGAATCTGGGTGTGTCAGACTATGTGGAGCTGACGCAGGAACGCATAAACATGTTTGCGGACGCCACTCTCGACCATCAGTGGATACACGTTGACGCGGAGCGCGCGGCACGTGAGAGCCAGTTCGGCACGACCATAGCGCACGGCTATCTCACGCTCTCGATGCTCCCTTATCTGTGGAACCAGATTATAGACGTGAGGAATCTGAAGATGATGGTGAACTATGGCATGGACAAGATGAAGTTCGGTCAGGCTGTGAAGTCGGGTCAGGCAATACGCCTGTCGGCAGACCTTCACGCCATAGAGAACCTGCGCGGAGTGACCAAGGCGCAGATAAAGTTCGCCATAGAGATAAAGGACTGCCCGAAAAAGGCACTCACCGGCATCGCCACGTTCCTCTACTACTTCGAGTGACACAGCCTGACGGTGAGGGCTGACAGAAAAGAAAGCCCGGAGAACGGTGTGATGATCCACCGCGCTCCGGGCTTTGTTTTTGTTCAGCCTTGCCGCTCCGTGGCGGTGGCTGATGTCATAGCGTCATCTTCTCGAGCTTCATCTCGGCGGCTTTCTCTATGGCTCCGACATGCTCCTTGAAGTGTGGCGCGTTGGAGTGAGCCTCGAGTGACGCCTCGTCAGCCCATGTCTCGCAGAACATGAACACGTTGTCGTGTGTGGCGCTTGCGAAGAAATCGTAAGCCACGCAGCCCTTGTCGTTTGCCAGTGTGGCGGCTACGAGAGCCTTGGCGTGTGCTGTCACCTCGTCGCGCAGGGCGGCGTCGTTAAGTCTTACGAAGCAGTTCAGTCTTATCATAATATTTCCTTTCTTTTGTTTTATGTTAATATTGTGCCGGCAACCGGTGCCGGCGGGGTTATGGTCATTTGTTCAGAGTCCACGTGGCACCGTCCTTTGTGTCCTTCACCTCGAATCCGGCGGCGGCGAGCTCGTCGCGTATGCGGTCGCTGGTAGTCCAGTCTTTCGCCGCCTTAGCCTTGGCGCGGAGGTCGAGCACCATGTCCACCACCTTGCCGTATGCCTTCTCGCGCTCGTCTGACGAGCCGCTGCGGTCGTCGCGCAGTCCGAGAATGTCGAAGGTGAAGAGCCGCATCGTCTCCGTGAGCTCCTTCAGGCAGTCCTCGCATATGGACGCCTTGTGGTCCACGAGACGGTTTATCACGCCGCACGCCTCGAACAGATGGCTTATCACCTGTGGCGTGGCAAGGTCGTCGTTCATCGCGTCGTAGCACTTCCGGCGCAGTGCCTCTACGGTCTTCTTTGTCTGTCCGTCGCACTCGGCAGACGGTTTTATGCGTTTCAGGGCGGCTATGCCGTTCATCAGTTTCTCCAGTCCCTTCTCGCTTGCCTGCAACGCCTCGTTGGAGAAGTCCACCGTTCCGCGGTAGTGTGCGGACAGTATGAAGAAGCGGATGGTCATCGGCGAGTATGCCTTGTCGAGGCTCTCGTGCTCTCCTGTGAAGAATTGCTCGAGCGTGATGAAGTTCCCCAGCGACTTGCCCATCTTCTGTCCGTTGATTGTTATCATGTTGTTGTGCATCCAGTACTTCACCATCTGGTCGCCCTGGCTTGCCACAGCCTGCGCTATCTCGCACTCATGGTGGGGGAAGACGAGGTCGAGTCCGCCGCCGTGAATGTCGAAGTGCGAGCCCAGATACTTACGTCCCATGGCAGTGCACTCGCAGTGCCATCCCGGGAAACCCTCGCTCCACGGGCTCGGCCAGCGCATGATGTGCTCGGGCTGTGCCTTCTTCCACAGTGCGAAGTCAGCCTGGTTGCGTTTCTCTCCCACACCGTCGAGCTGCCTGCTCGCGTTTATTATGTCGTCGAGATTGCGTCCGGAGAGCACTCCGTAATGATGTTTCTCGTTGAACTTGGCTATGTCGAAGTATATGCTTCCGTTGCTCTCATAGGCGAAGCCGTTGTCCATTATCTGCTTCACCAGCTCCTCCTGCTCTATGATGTGTCCTGTGGCGTGCGGCTCTATGCTCGGAGGCAGCACGTTGAGGGCGTCCATCGCCGCGTGGTAGCGGTTGGTGTAATACTGCGCCACCTCCATCGGCTCGAGCTGTTCGAGGCGCGCCTTCTTTGCTATCTTGTCGTCGCCGTCGTCCGCGTCGTGCTCCAGATGACCCACGTCTGTGATGTTGCGCACGTAGCGCACCTTATATCCGAGGTGCTTCAGATAGCGGAAGAGCAGGTCGAACGTTATCGCCGGGCGTGCGTGACCGAGGTGCGGGTCGCCGTATACGGTGGGTCCGCACACGTACATTCCCACGTTCGGTGCGTGCAGAGGTTCAAAAAGCTCCTTTCGTCTTGAAAGAGTGTTGTATATGAAAAGTTTCTGTTCCATAATGGTTTATATGAGTTTGGCGGACCACAGGCGGTGTCCGTACTGTTAATGTTTACCGATTTGCAAACTTACTTATTTTTTTTGATATACATGAAAAATTTGTTCATTTTCATCGCTTCGCACCTCACGTAAGCCACTATGGCAGTATCCGTAACGTTTTCCGCCGTATGTGACACCTTTTCCAGGTCATTCCTCTACCGTGTCCTACGGCTCGTCCGCGTCCCGTACAGCCACTTCGCATCTTATCACCTTCCGCTTTCGGTCTGTTATATAAAGCTTTGCAAGTTCTGGCGACGGCAGTCCGGCTGTCTGCCATTCCTTATAATATAAGGTGACGACATGCAGTATGTCGTCCGCCCTCACCCATCCGGGTATCTCATCCGTCGTCACAGGCAGGTATTTCTCGGGAATCCAGCTGTAGTCAATGAACCTGAACGGATACTCACCGATGGTAGGGAACATGTCGCCATGATTGTGTATGTCAATCGGTATGTCCTTTCCCTTCATGTGATATGCCATGTGGTTCAGGGCGATAGCGGTGAGTATTCTTATCCGTTCGTCCTTTTTCATCTTCCATATAGGTTTGCCTTTGGCATATTCTCTGCTCCGCAGCTGTGCGTCTGTAGGAATGACGTATCTTTGCGCATGCCGTGTAGGGTTTTCAAAAACGCCTGTCACACGTTCATTCTCGTCTATGCCGTATGAATATACAGTGACATCGCCGGTGGCTTCTGAGAATATCACGTGCATAGAAACATGCGCACAGAATGATTAAGAATGATTGTCGCTTCATTTTCTCAGTATAATTATAACGGCACATTTACTTTCCTGTTCTCCGGCTTGTGCATACGGCATCTGATTACCTTGCGGTTTTTGTCGGCTATCCAGCACGATGCGAGTATCGGAGATTCCAGACCAGCCTTCTTCCAGCCCTCCCAATATATCGTGACACAATGGTAAATGTCCTCCGGGAGCGTCCCTTCCGGTATCTCGTCCTTTTTGAAAGCC
>ERZ857775.85-NODE-85-length-127957-cov-9.437155_pt1 | contig 127957 bp, 73 predicted proteins | sample MGYA00519698_ERZ857775 | MGnify/ENA primary metagenome ERZ857775 (study PRJEB31778, sample SAMEA3449363) | human gut metagenome | biome: human gut; feature: human-associated habitat; material: faeces | place: United Kingdom | collected 2010/2012 ...
TGATGTTGAATGTTTATGCAAATTTATAACGATAATTTATTATACAATGAAGAAATTCGACGGTCTTCTTCCTATACGGTTTGATCCCAAGGAACTGGAAGTAAACCTGGGTGAAGGCAATTTCATTTTCGTAGGCAGCGGAACGGATGCCTGGGCTTTCGATATACCTTCGGACTGGATTACCCGGTTCCTGGATTATTGTAACCAGTTTGATAACAACTATCTTTTCCAATCCAAGGACCCTTCACGTTTTCTGGAGTTCATAGGTCATCCGGTAATGCGGAAATCGGTTTTGTGTACGACCATAGAAACCAATACCTTTTATCCGGACATCGTAAGGAATGCTCCAAATACCCGGAAACGTGCCAAAGCCATGCAAAAACTGGCGAACCTTGGAATGAGAACCTATGTGACCTGTGAACCTCTGATACAATTCGACTTGCCCGAAATGGTTGAACTTGTCAGGATGTGTTCCCCTGTACAGGTCAATATCGGCAGGAACTCACGACAGGACATTACCCTTCCCGAACCGACAAGGAATGAAGTGCAGGCATTGATAACCGGACTTCAGAGATTTACCAGAGTGGTAGTCAAATCCAATGCCAAGTGCTGGATTTGAGAATGTCCTGACTGATTGGAAAGATAAAGGAGACGCTGCATAAGCTTTCCTTTAAAATTTCATCAAAGCCGATAAAGAATCCATATGTCAAGGATACAGGTAAAAAATATTGTAAAATAACATCTTGTGAGTTAACCGAAGGCAAGTTAATTATACATATACTGCATATTTTATTATAATACCCACTCAGGCGGCGTTAGCCTACAACTGACGGAAGAGAAATAAAATATGATGACGGAATGCAACTTTTTTTGCTAAAATTGAGATTTTTACTTAAAAGAAATAGATTGTATAAGAAAAAATATTGATGCAAACTTAGTGTTGACTCACCCAATACGGAACAAGTGACATAAAAAAATTGTATGATACCTCGTCCGATGGTATGCAGCCTAAAGTTACCAATATCATTACAATACTCCCTTCATAACCTTTGATGGTATTGTACGGGTATTCTGGAGTAACGTTACAATCAGATAGAGACAGGATGTTTCTATTTTTTTTCTGCATAGTGGAGGGCAGGAAAGATCAGTGCCTGTAAAACCCGGGAGAAAAGCCGTATATCATCTCCCGGTAGTCTTTGGCACTTTGTTCTTTTTGCCCCTTGAATATCCTTTTACTGTTTATATAGCAAAGTTGGTTATGGTTGCTGATAGGGATAGAAATTGTATACACCCATTTATATCCCCCTCTTACCGAATACGCAGAAGACAGTGTATGATTTAGCCGGCAATGCATATTTCCCACTTCCACTTTAATCTCCGGACAATAGCCATAAATGAAGATGATGTATCCGCTAAGTTCCTGTCGATAGTCAACCGTAGGCAGGTTATATGATTGGTTATTATGATATAGTGTTAGAGTATAGATTATTATATAACCTGCCTTTGGTTGACTTTGCGATATGCTTTTGATGGTGAAAATATAATGCACAACCAGAAGAAGTATGTGAGAATTTTTATTATAGTTTCTGGGGTGTAAGGGGATTATTTTACTGTTCCTGATGGTTCATGGCGTATTCTTCATGGATCGCCCGCTCGAAGGGTAACATCAAAGTGGCATGATGGGGTAATTTATCTTGAGGTATGGAAGAGAAAGAAAATACCTGTGATCAATCATTCTCTATTCATTCCAATTTACTTTTGGATTTATCATCGAATAGTAATAATATTGGAAAAGAATGAAATACGATCAGACTTTAACTTGGAAACATAAAGAAGAGCTTCTTGATTCTATACCAAGATAAAAAGCCCTTCAAATCATTACTGAACTCTTAATCGGGTTATCATATAAAACGTTCGGAGAAGTCTTCAAGGGTGAATGATTGAAGTAATCTGAAAAAGGGAAAAATACAAGGGTATGAAATTACAATGATTAAATATTGTTAAAAACAACGTAATGCTTTACGTTAATAATTGAATGAGGTTAATGTTTACATGATTTATAATATATATATATTTGACCAGCTGTTTAAATATAAAATGCATTTTATTATAATAAATGTTGGATAAAAAACAAAATGCCTATGAAACATCACTGAATTTGCACAAAAGTAAATAATTTACTGATCTATTTTTATTATACTATGTATATAAACACAAAACAAAATCAAAAAATAATACTTAAATTTATGGAAATAAAATTGTTTGCCAAACGTATTAGTATACTTTTTCTTTTAATACTAGCAATTACAACTAATATGATTTATGCACAAAACACTGACATTATATCTGGAAGAGTTTCCAGTTCGATTGGTGAACCTATGATTGGAGCAAGTGTTATGGTAAAAGGTACTACTAACGGTACGATAACGGATCTCGATGGAAATTTTAAAGTAGAAGCATCATCAACTGCAACGTTAATTATTTCCTATGTAGGGTATGTCACCCAAGAAGTGCAAATTGCTGGTAGAAAAGCTGTCAATATTACCTTAAAAGAAGATACTGGACTGCTGGAGGAAATTGTAGTGGTAGGATTTGGAACACAGAAAAAAGTAAATTTGACTGGTGCAGTTGGACTTGCTGATGCAGAAAGTTTAAAAGAACGCCCAGTCTTAAATGCAACTCAAGCATTGCAAGGATTGGTTCCTGGATTACAGATAACTCAAACCAACGGAACATTAGGTGACACCCCTACTATTAATATTCGTGGTACAGGAACTATTGGCGAAGGATCAAGTGGAAGCCCTTTAATTCTAATTGATGGTATGGAAGGAGACTTAAATATGATAAATCCTCAAGATATAGCTTCTGTTTCTGTATTGAAAGATGCCGCATCTTCTTCCATTTATGGTTCACGTGCCCCCTTTGGAGTTATTCTTATTACTACTAAAACTGGAAGTAAAGACAAAATTTCTATCAATTATAATAACAGTTTTCGCTGGGCTTCACCTATAAAGATGATGAAAATGATGAATTCTGTAAATTTTGCCAGTTTTTTAAATGATGCAATGACAAATTCGGGCAGATCTCCACAGTTCGTTTTAGATCATGTAAACAGGATGGAAGATTATATGAATGCTGTACCTTGCGGTCCTGGACAAAGAAGAAAAGTCGATGGAACCATAATTTATGCAATTGATCCTGATGTAAACGGACAATGGTTAGATGGCTATGCAAACGGAATAGATAATGTTAATATTTTCGATGAAATATATAAAGGTACTACATTTAATCAAGAACACAATTTCAGTGCAAGTGGTGGGAATGATAGAATAAACTATTATGTCTCTTTTAATTACATGCATCAGGATGGTTTTATGAAAATTGGAAATGATGATTTAAAACGTTATAATACTACAACCAAGTTGAACATAACTCTGACTGATTGGTTAAAGCTAAATCTTTCTACGAGATTTACTCGTCAAGATTATGAACATCCTTTTTTTATGGACAATTGGGAATATTATGAACTTGTAGGAAGGTCTTCATGGCCCAATATTCCACTTTATGATCGTAATGGCTATTATTTCAATGCTCCGTCTGTTCCTCTTAAATTAGCAGAGCAAGGAAGCAAGATGCGACAAACCGACAATCTGTATCAGCAGGTAGGATTTATGATTGAACCGATAAAAAATTGGGTAACACACATTAACTTTAATTATCGTATTAATAATGTATTTAATCGTTCTCAGCAATTTGCTATATACAATCATGATATAAATGGGGAACCGTATAGTTCTGATTTAACTTCTGGAATAGGAGAAGATATTTCAAAAGAAAATTATTATAATTTTGAAGTCTATAGTGAATATACTCACTCATTCAAAGAGAAGCATAATTTACATGTTTTAGTTGGTTCACAAATAGAAGATTTTAAGCGACAAACTCATAATTTATATCGTGATGGAATAATACTAAACTCTAAACCAGAAGTTGATTTGACAACAGGGTTAGGTTCTAACGGAAGTGTCGTTTCTCCAACAGTAGGAGGACAACGATCAGAATGGGGATTAGTTGGCTTTTTTGGACGATTGAATTATGATTTTGAAGGGAAATATCTATTTGAAGGTAATTTAAGGTATGATGGGTCTTCTCGATTTCGTAAAAATAATCGTTGGAAGCTTTTCCCTTCGTTCTCTTTAGGATGGAATATTGCACGCGAAGAATTTTTTATACCATTGCAAGATGTTGTAGGTATGTTAAAGTTGCGCGCTTCATATGGAACTTTAGGAAATCAAAATACAAATAATTGGTATCAAACTTATCAAACAATTAAGCTAAATATAGCAGGAGGGACATGGTTACAAAACGGTATCAAACCTAATACATCTTCCGCTCCATCTTTGGTCTCAACTGAATTGACTTGGGAAACAGTTGAAACATATAATATCGGACTTGACTGGGCGTTGTTTAATAATCGCTTGACAGGATCATTCGATTATTTTGTGCGAAATACCAATAATATGGTAGGAAAATCTCCTGAGTTACCAGCAATATTAGGCACTGACGTTCCTGTTACAAATAATACAAACTTACGTACTTCTGGATGGGAGCTGAATATAGGTTGGCAAGATCGATTGAGCAACGGGCTTTCTTATAGTGCCACTTTCTTATTGTCAGACTCTCGTACTAAAATAACTAAATACCCTAATAATCCGACAGGATTAATTGAATCTTATATTGCAGGTCGCTATACAAATGAAATCTGGGGATATGAAACTTATGGGATAGCAAGATCAGACGAAGAAATGCAGGAACATTTAGCTAATGTTGACCAAAGTTCAATAGGGAGTAACTGGGCAGCTGGTGATGTGATGTATAAAGATAAAAACAATGATAAAAGAATTTCAGCCGGTTCCAAGACATTGAGCGATCATGGTGATTTGACCGTAATAGGAAATAGTACTCCACGATATCATTTCGGTATAGACTTGACTGCAAATTGGAAAGGATTTGATATACGTGCATTTTTTCAAGGCATTATGAAACGTGATTATTGGCAAGGAAGCCCATTTTTCTTTGGAGGAGGAAATGATGTATGGTGGGCTGAAGGCATTACCGATGTGGCAGATTATTTTCGGAATGAAGACTCTTGGTCAGTTAAGAACGGTTTCCTATCAGAAAATACAAATGCATATCTTCCACGTCCAAGTCTTGGATGGAATGCAAAAAATTATCAATGTCAAAAAGGCTATTTACAAAATGCAGCTTACATCCGGCTAAAAAATTTGCAACTTGGTTACTCATTGCCTCAAAAAGTTTTGAACAAAATTGGTGTGCAGAATCTTCGAGTTTATGTATCAGGAGAGAATCTGTGGACAGGAACGAAACTAGCTGAACAGTTCGACCCAGAAACAGTTTCTGGTGGTAGTGGAGGTAATGCGTATCCCCTATCAAGAACCCTATCATGTGGGTTAAGTTTAACTTTTTAATTATCGACTTATGAAAAAACAAATCTTTAATATTGCTCTATCAGTGGGATTAATTGCCCTTTTCGCATCTTGTAATGATTTTTTAGATATGGAGCCAATGTCTCAAATTACTCCAGAAAATTATTATCAGACTGTAAGTCAAGTGGAGGAATTTACCAATCAATTATATACCGATGTATTAGTTACACATGGGTCAAATAGCAGTACTTTCGAAATAGATAAGAATACGGATAATCAACCGGCTACTGAGACTCCAGGAAACAAATATGATAATACTGGACAGTGGAAAGTTTCGATGGAAAATAGTTCCTGGTCGTGGACCAAAATCCGCAATATCAATTATGGAATAAATATCATAATGGATAATTATGAAAATGGGAAAATAAGTGGTAATGAGACTTACTTGAAACAGTACATAGGAGAATTATTCTTTCTTCGTGCTTGTGCATATTTTTCCATGTTGCAAAAATGGGGTGATTTGCCTATATTGACACAAGCCATTGATAATGATGAAACTGCCTTGATCGAAGCAAACAAACGCTCCCCCCGTAACGAAGTAGCCCGATTTATTCTTAAGGATTTGGATTTAGCAGCAGAATATATGACTCCAAACTTTGAACCTCGTCATACACGTATATCTCAAGATTGTGCCTATCTGATGAAGTCTCGTGTTGCTTTATTTGAAGGCTCATGGTTGACAAATTTCAAGGATACTCCATTTGTTCCAAATGGGAAAGGATGGCCTGGTGCTGTCAAAGAGTATAATAAAGATTATAAGTTTCCAGCAGGCGATATTGATAAAGAAGCCCAATTCTTTTTTCAGAAAGCTGTAGAAGCAGCTGAATTAGTTGCCCAAAAATACAAACATAGTCTAACTAAGAATACGGGTATTACTCCTCAAAAAGTAAGTGATATAAATGACTATTTCTATATGTTTGGAGATGATGATATGAGTACTTATCCGGATATTCTTCTTTGGAGAGAATACAATAAAGGCTTAGGAATTACAAATCATCTGGAGGTGATTGTACAGGGTGGATACGATGTTACCAGAAGTTTAGTTGACTGTTTCTTAATGGAAGATGGAAGACCAATTTATAATTCTTCAATCCCATATGATGATCAAACTATCGCTAAGGCTCGATCAAACCGAGATCCTAGGTTGATAGCTTTCATGAAACAACCAGGGCAGATTAATTATTTTATTAATGAAGATTATCCTGCCGATCATGCCCGCAAAGATGAAGCCTATCCTCCGCTTAATGTTGGCGATGGAACAGTAAACCGTTCCTTGACTGGATATCGGATTAGGAAAGGAGGATCATTTGATAAAGCAAGATGTGATCAATGGAAAAGTTATACAGGTTCTATTGTTTTCAGAGCAACCGAGGCTTTACTGAACTATATAGAGGCTGAATATATGTTAACAAAGAATATTCAGTCCGGACATATACTAGAATATTGGAAGTTAATTCGTGAAACTGCAGGGTTTGTCGGTACCGCTACTGATCCGCTAATTACCAATACCTATACATCAATGGACAAGGAAAAAGCTGATTGGGGAGCTTATACTGCTGGAAAGCTATTAACAGATGTTACATTATATAATATCCGTAGAGAACGTCGTTGTGAATTAATGGCTGAAGGCTTGCGTTGGATGGATTTAATTCGTTGGCGCTCTTTGGAACAAATGTGTAAAGAACCTTACCATGTAGAGGGGTTCCGCTTGTGGGATGTGATGCAAAATGAATATGATCTTAAACCTGCCGATTATGACGGCGGTAAGGATGCTTTTGTTACATCTCCATCGCGTGGGCAATATATCATTGCTTATGAAAATATTCAGGAACAATCTAATTTGTATCGGAATGGATTACATTGGATGATGGCTCATTATCTAGAACCGTTACCTATTAAGCAATTCTTATTGACCGCTCTTGACCATGTTGATATAGAATTATCTCCTTTGTATCAAAACCCATATTGGCCTCTTGTAGCAGATACCCCAGCAGAACAATAGGTATAAAATATCAACAGTAGGTTTTGGCGATTTAAATAAAAATTATGTAAATTAGAGTTGAGAAATCAACTCTAATTTATGGCTCAAAATGTTATAATTTAGTTAATTTATTCTATTTGCTTTGTAATACAGTTGAAAACCTGTATATTAGATTTATTTGTTTTCTAATTATGGTCTTCAAGTGAAGTTAAAATTAATTAGTTTATATGTGCATATCTATGATGTCTATAAGTTTTCTCTGTGTTTTTACTGCTATAGATTTAACAATAATTCTCATCTAGAATTTACAGATGAGAAGATTCTTATTATCTATCTATTCTGCGGTAATTCTCAGAGATACTTTGGCATCAAGGATATATAATTTTTACCAAAGAACGCTTAATGTTATAGTCCTAATTGTTTATTAGCCAATTATTTAATATAATCTATAGGCATTTAAGGTGTTGGTGGTAGCCATGATACAATCATTCAGCTCCAAAATTATGATTCGTTCATTTCCATTATGATTCTATGTTGATTGCTATCTGTAAGGGTAAAAATCGAGAACCATAGATATAATCTAGGGGGAGGAGGCTCTGCCAAGAACAGTGTTATTATGGTATAAAACTGTATATGGTAGACAGCACAGAAGTAGGAACAATGCCTTTTTGAAGATGCTGACCACACCATACGCTTTGAAAATAATTATGTTCAAAAGTAAAAATGAATCATAAGTACTCAAGCAAAGGAAAAAATGTCAGAGATTTGTTTTCGAAGGTTATCTCCAAAATCAGGCATCTATCGAATTCTTTTCAACTGACTGAATAAAAAACAAAATTCAAAAAAAGGTAAAAGATTAGGACTGTCAAAAGGCTGTTAGTACATACTTTTGGAAAGTTGGCTATACAATGCTGATCTATATCTATTTATTAAATCTGTAAGCCAACTATAGACTTGTATTAATTACTAATTTTATCAAAGATATGACAAAAAAGATTTTCATAGCATTTTTTTTCATAGCAACTTTTACATGTAGCTATGCGCAATCACGCTTGGAACAGTTATTTGATGATGGTTGGAAGTTCCACAAAGGTGACATCAAAGGGGCAGAGAAAAGTTCTTTCAAAGATCTGAAATGGCGTACTATTGATCTGCCTCACGATTGGAGTATCGAGGCATTACCCAATCAGAAACCAGATGAAGTTGTAGGACCTTTTGACAAAAGCAGTATAGGTACAACGGCCACTGCTTACACTATCGGTGGTACGAGTTGGTATCGTAAAACATTTACGCTGGACAGCAATGCCAATTATACTAATACAATTATCAATTTCGATGGTGTTTACATGAATAGTGAAGTATGGATAAATGGCAAGAAGGTTGGTGTTCATCCTTACGGTTATTCAGCATTCCATTATGATATTACGAAATTCTTGAAACCTGCAGGAGAGAAGAACGTAATTGCCGTTAAAGTTCGTAACGAAGGTAAGAATTCGCGTTGGTATAGTGGTTCAGGTATATACCGGCATGTACATCTGATTCGTACGCAACCTATTCATATTGCACATAATGGTGTATATGTGACTACCGAGAATATAATAGATGATATGGCTGTAATAAAGGTGGCTTCGACATTGGATAACCAGTCAAAAATGAGTGCAAATGTAAAACTCAGTATGACTATATGTTCGCCTACAGATGAGGTGGTGCAAACTGTTGAGACACCGATAAAAAACGTTGCTAAAGGTAGTAGTGAATTTGTACAGACTATAACCATTGCACGACCGGCTTTATGGTCGCTTGAGACTCCTAACTTGTATAAGATTAAAGTGACTGTTTGGGTAAATGGTAAAGAAACTGACAATGTAACCACTACATTTGGTATCCGTACCATTGAATTCAATGCTCAAGAGGGTTTCTTGTTGAATGGCGTAAGCGTATTACTTAAGGGTGGCTGTTTACACCACGATAACGGTTTTTTGGGGTCGGCGACAATTGATCGTGCCGAAGAGCGTAAAGTGGAATTATTAAAAGCATACGGTTATAATGCTGTAAGAACGGCACATAATCCCCCTTCACAGCAATTCTTAGACGCTTGTGATCGTGTTGGTATAGTGGTTATTGACGAATTGTTTGATATGTGGCAGCGCAAGAAAAACCCGCATGATTACCATCTCTATTTCGATGAATGGTGGCCTTCAGACTTAGCGTCAATCGTTATGCGTGATCGTAATCATCCTTCAGTAATTATTTGGAGTATCGGTAACGAGATTAATGAACGTGTAGCACCATCGGGCCATGCTTTGAGAAAGCTGCTTGTGGCCGAAGTGAAGAAATTTGATACCTCACGTCCAGTATCGGAGGGTATATGTACTTTCTGGGATCACCCTAATACTGATTGGGCAGTTACTGCTGAGGCATTTGCTGCTTTAGACGTAGCTTGTTATAATTACAATTGGAGGCAATATAACGCAGATCATGCAGCATTTCCCGAACGTGTGATGTTATCCACTGAGACCTACCCCAATGAAGCTTATGATAACTGGAATCAGATTGCCAATAATCCATGGGTTGTAGGTGAGTTCGTTTGGACAGGTATGGATCACTTGGGAGAGAACGGGGTAGGTAATGCAAGTTGGATTGGTGGAACAAGTAAACAAGGTAAGGGTAATGCACAATTTGGCGGCGGTATGCTTAGAACTTGGCCTTGGTTTGTAAATAATAGTGGTGACATTGATTTATGTGGTTTCAAGAAACCTCAAATGTATTATAAAGATGTAGTTTGGGGTGACAGCAAATTGGAGATGGCTGTACATGAACCTGCTCCTGAGGAAGGTGCACGCGAGAGAGTAAGCTATTGGGGGTGGCCTCAAGAGCATCAGAGTTGGAGTTGGAACGGTCATGAAGGTAAAGTTCTAGATGTGAGAGTTTTCTCAAGTTACCCTGTTGTGCGCCTTGAACTTAATGGTAAGGTGATTGGTGAACAGGTGGCAGGTCACAGTGTGAAACATATTGCCACATTTAAAGTACCCTATGAGGCAGGTGTATTGCGTGCCGTGGCGTTAGAGAATGGAATTGTGGTTGCCAGCAAAGAGTTTAAGACCGTAGGTAAGCCTACCAAAGTGAAACTTACGGTAGATAGAGCACAAATTCGCAATGATCGAAATGATTTGGCTTATGTAACTGTTGAGGTTGTTGACTGTCAAGGAAATCTTATTCCCAGTGCCAATATTCCTATCAAATTGTCTGTATCTGGAGCTGGAGAAATAGCAGGTTCAGGTAACTCATGCCCCAACGATCAAGAAAGTTTCAACAGTCCTATATGCAAAAGTTACTGCGGTAAGGCATTGATAATCTTGCGTCCTCTTATGAATAAAAGTACAGGTACAATAACTTTGATGGCTGAGGCTGAAGGACTTACAGCTGGTAAATTAGAGGTGACTGTTAAATAGGCTTTACATAGGTGAACGCGAACTACTATGAAAATAGTATTACACTACAAAAGTGTTTGTAAAAATATTTATGAAAATCAACAAATCAAAATAAATATGATATAACAAAAGAAGGTGTCTCTTTTTTGAGGTGGCTCCGAAAAATTAGACTGGTTAAACATTATCCGGTAAAGAAATAAGGAGACCAGCCATTAAGTTCAGTCTCCTTATTTTTGGGACTATCCATTAGATTGTGTAAATAGAAAACTACGGTATTCCTCTCGTAGTTTTTTATTTATGTATTAACTTTGTAAAAATGAGATTTTATGGACATTCCCAAAGAATTTTTAAGTAAAGCGTTTCTGTCCAGTTTAAGACAGGTGAAGATGTTACGGCTCTCATGAAAGAACTTCATACTCGCGTTTATGAGCAAATGCTGGAAGCTGAAATGGACAACCATTTAGGTTATGAGAAGCACTCCAATCAAGGAGATCATAGTGGCAACTCATGCAATGGCAACTATAAGAAGCGGATTCAAACCGAGATGGGTGAATCTGTTATTCAGGTTCCCTCGTGATAGGAAAGGTGATTTAAGCCTATTGTAGTTCCTAAGCATCAATCCCTTGACTTATCTATTGAAAGTCTTGTTATTTCTCTTTATGTCAAGGTATGAGTGTATCCGACATTGAATCGGAAATGCAGGAAATATATGGCATTAACCTCTCCACATCTGCTATCTCTATTATCACCAATAAGGTTAGCTAGGCTACCTCAGAGTAGTAGAATCATCCCCTGGAGAGCTTATACATGATGTCTGGATGGTATCGTTTCAAGGTTAGGGAAAATGGTAAAGTTATCAACAAGACCGTTTATTTATGCGTAGGTCTGAATAAGGACGGCGTGAAAGAGGTATTGGGTATGTGGGTTGGTAAAAATGAGAGTGCTGCTTTCTGGACGGGCATATTAGCAGATCTCAAAGCTTGTGGCGTAGAAGATATACTAATTACGGTTACTGATAATCTGAATGGATTACAGAAACCATCAAGAATGTGTTTCCCTCCTTTACCACTCAAATATGTGTGGTATATCAAATCAGAAACTCTTATCGGTATGTGGTTTGGAAAAAAAAAGAAAGAGTTCACTTCCGACTTGAAGAACATCTATAATGCACCCATGGAAGAAGCTGCAAAAATGGAGTTAGATAACTTTGAGCAAAAGTGGGGAAGTAAATATCCTTATGCAATACACTCATGGAGAAATAACTGGGAAGAATTAACCGTATTCTTTGACTTCCTTGTGGAAATTAGAAAGATCATATATACAACCAATCTTATTGAAAATCAGAATGGGAAAATTAGAAAGTATACCAAAAACAAGCTATCATTCCCAAATGATGATGCACTGAGAAAGTCTGTTTATCTGGCTATTACAGAAATTGAAAAGAAATGATATCAACCTATTTGGAATTGGGTGTTGATTTTTAACCAATTTATAACTATATTTGAAAACAGTACGGCAGGAAATAGGAGAATGGTTGCCTAACATACATATATTGGAGAATGATAAATAAAAGAGAATTATGATTGTTGTATAAAAAACGAATTGCTTAAATGAAAGCTGTTTACAATTTATTATTATGTCCGGGATGTTCATCTTAGAATGTACTACCATTGTTCCCGCTGTCGCGCAAGAGTCGACGGAGGCAGGGAAAACTGAACTCACTGTCACGGGTACTGTTCGTGACCGGGAAACTCGTAAGAAACTGGAGAATGTAACGGTAGCACTCGCTGGTACGTCCATCGGTACAGTAACCAATGCCGAAGGTATTTTCTCTCTGAAAATTCCTAATTTACAATCTGCTCCCCAGTTGGAATTATCGCATATAGGCTATCAAAACACGCGGTTTTCCGCTACGGCACCTGAAGGAAGTGCCGACCTTACTGCAACCATTTGGATGACACCGGTTGCCCGACAATTGGATGAAGTCGTAATCTATGGTGGTGATGCCCGCTGTATAGTAGAAGAGGCTTTGAAGAAAAATCCCTCTGCCGAAAACATGATGAGTGCGTTCTATCGGGAAACCGTGCAGAAAGGCCAGCGCTACATCGGTATCTCCGAAGCCATGATGGATGTGTACAAGACCTCCTACGTCTGGCGCACCACAGAACGAGACATGGTGCAACTCTCCAAGGCACGCCGTCTTTTGAGTCAAAAGCAATCAGACACGCTGGCGGTAAAAGTAGTTGGTGGCCCCAATTTGTCCCTCTACCTGGATGTGGTGAAAAATGCCGATGCGTTGTTTGAACAACAAACTTTGGAATACTACACTTTTACACAGGAACCGTCTGCCTTGTTGGATGATCGGGTGCAATACGTCATCAGTTTTCGTCCTCGTGTCCGTCTCGGATATGCGTTATTCAAGGGTAAGGTCTTCATCGACCGTGAAAAACTTGCTTTTACCCGTGCGGAGTTTTCCCTTGATCTGTCCGATCGTGAGAAAGCGATTGCTGCCGTACTTCACAAGAAACCTGCCGGATTGCGTTTCCCGTCCGCAGGAGGTGAACTTCCTCATTACCTATCGCCAACAGGGTAAAGAGACTTGCCTGAATTACATCCGTAATGAAATCCGTTTCAAGTGTGACTGGAAACGCCGTCTCTTCTCGTCTTCTTACACCGCCCGTTCCGAAATGGTGGTAGTGGAGCGTGAGGAATATCCGGAACGTGTCATTGCCCGTCGTGATGCCTTCAAGTCCAAACAGATATTCTACGACGTGGTGAAGGAATACTGGAACGAGGATTACTGGAAGGACTACAATATCATAGAGCCGACGGAATCACTGGAAAATGCGGTGAAGAAACTGCGTAAACAGTTATAAAAAGTAATACTTCAAAGTACATGCGTCCCATTGTAACTGCTTGCAATGGGGTGTATTGCTATTGAAAAGATACGATTCTGCCGTTTTCACTTTTTTACCCATGATTTGTGTATGACCATCTTCTTCTTGATGCCCTAACTTTATGCCTAATAAAAGAAATAATAATCAATTAAAAAAGAGAATATAAATGAGAACGGGTAACAGTAAAGAGTGCCTGAATAATAACGGGAGGTAATATACAAGCCTTCTCCCGATAAATCATAGGCACTCCATTCCTGCCCGGTGATGTATGGCATATAGTCGGTTTACCATCATAGGAGTATATAAAAAGAACAATAACCAACTTACCCGGATATAGAAGAGGAGGACAAATTATAATACCCGTCTTCATTTTTTTAGTTGTTTGTATAATAACAAATTGCTGGATGAACAGTCATTTGTCTCCCTTGAATTTGCCCTCCCCTGTATTATGGTGTGGATTGTAAGTTTAATATCACTGCCAATAATATGATCCAGACAAGAGAAAGTAACTCAACCCAATCTGTTGTTCGTGAGTCAACCGCAGGCAGATTATATGATGACTATATGAACTTCTATTATGATATCCACTCAGGCGGCGTGAGCCTACAACAAACGAAAGAAAAGGAAATATATTATATCCTAAAATCAACTTTTTTTCTCAAAAATGGGGAAATTACTTAAATAGAATAGGTTTTATAGAGAAAAAAAATGATGCGTACCGTTAACTCATCCGACAGTGATTTGGTTATACAGAAAGATTGCATTGTCCGATTTACTATATTTTCATTTATTGCAATCATACCTTGGCTAGAATGAATAAAATCCCAATTCTCTTGCTGTTTTTTGGGAATATACAGCCGGAAGAATAAGTGGCAAGTTTGGCAATAATACACTTTTTCCGTATTATCAATTTTTCCAGTTCCCAAATCATCATTGAAAGGGTAAACGGAACGCTATCAATATTTTTCCTTATGCAATCTATTCCTTTTAAGTAAAATCTCTCATTTTAAGAAAAAAAGTTGCATGAAATTATTGTATATCTTTCTTCTTTCGTTTGTTGTAGGCTCACGCCGCCTGAGTGGATATTACTATTAATTATAGTAGCAGTATGATACAATGGGCTTCCAGTTAACTCTTGTATCTCACCGTTTGGATAATGTATGAATGATGAACCTTTCCCCCCCATAGCTGAATTGGAGTACTTATACATTGTTTCAACTTCTCATTTGTCCTATACATAATTGTTTTAGGAAGTATGGGCAAAAGTGTATCAGTATAAGCAGGAATCCGATAAACCACTCCCATAGCCCTTACAATAGATCCGGTTTAAACCAAGCTGTATATGTTTCCCGTTAATATTGCCAGATAGTCCTTGCCCCGGTGAATGGAATGAAAGAGTAATATTGAAGAACTGATATGGTTACTTCACAGCTATAATCGACGGGCAAACCAATGACAGTGCCGGAAAACAGGTGGAGGAAATATAAAACTCTCTCCACATACGCCAGGCACGTTTATCTATTGCCCGTTCATCTCCCTCGCATTGTGGAGTATTAAGGTATGAAACTGAAGGGATATTATCATTCAGCCGGTAAGGATATTATGACTCTTTTGCCGCTCTGACTAATACTTAATACAGCGGGCCGTTAGTTATGAAGAAGAGATGAAGTATAAGAGGTAGTTTGCTGTCGGTTCATCATTGGTAGAAGGGTTATCTCAGTATCAGTATGGGAACTAATCCGGTAACTGGACTCTATATTGGCTACTCATCCACTCTATTCATCATTACCCGTACGGATTTGGGATGAAGTGTTGGTTATATGGCTACTTGGAAAATGGAATAATGTAAAATATTTTATATATCATACAATACTATGCCCGTTCTGTGGGGCATGATAAGTCAGCCTTTTTTCTTATGTTTATATTATATATAGGTGGGTAGCGTTTTACACACTCTAAGGATAGATAGTTTTTCACCGGTTAATAAATTGATATCCAATTTAGAAAGTCGTATTATATTGTTTTTTCCCAAAGAGCCGCATTTTGAACATTTACCCGCCTGAAATGTAGTGTTTACCCACCAGCGGATGATATTTACCCCCCTGAAAAAAAGAAAAAGGAGAGCACCGATAATATATCCCCCAATTTTTGGAATTATAAGTTAATCGGGCCTTTCAAAAGGCATTTACAAGCATTTTCAAACAACGTTTGCAACCACTCCCCCCTAATAAAGTTATGCAACCACACTAAAGTTATATACTCAAATATTTACTTGCAGATTCAATATATTAAATAAAAAAAAGCAGTATCCTTTCCGGACAAATGTGTGTGAGGATTACCCTCTCGCTTGACATTTACTAAGGAATTTTCCTTTCATTACTTTATAATTTATATATGCCCAGCGTATTAGTGAGTTACCCAATTCAGCAACTAAACTACTGCCATACTCAGATACTACTTCTTATTTATTCATAGGCAGGTCTATATTCTTTCTTTGTTAAATATCGCTCCAAATTTACACTTTTATTCCAATTAAAAAACCAATAATTACTTTTATTTATTTCAGTCCAAATTTCTCCAGCTTTTTTTCTATCTACTTTTCTTACAGATTCTATAATGTCTAATTGATCTTTTTTTTCAATATAAGGGCATACAATCCAATCAAAATAAAGCATAGCTAACTCCGCGCTTTTTAAACTATCATGCGTCTCTTCGTATCTCCTTTTTACTTCACGAATAATTTCCTCTTTTATCTTATGAAATACAACTTCATCCTTTATCACATATAGAATTGTACAAATTTGAAAATAGTTTAATTCCATATAACACTGAGGACTTTTATCTACATATAAACCAAATAAATCCTTGATAATTGATAGGTCAAGTTTCCTATCCAACAAACAGCTTATTGCAATAAGAATATTTAACACTTCAATATTTGTATCTCCTTTACGATCTTGAAATCTATAAATATCAAAACAACGCTTTACTTCTCTATTAATTTTATCTTCTACTTCTAATTTCATATCTCTTGACATACCAATCATTGTGCCTATTGATAATTGGATTATACGACATATTTTAAATGAGGCAGTAGCACACATATCCAAAGAATAAACATAAAAACTTATATCCAATATTGTTAAAAGAATATTAGTATCAGAAAAAAAAGTACCTTCTTTAATTTTTGATATAAACGTACCCTTTAGTAAACGAACAATTAACCCTAGCAGATGCCTATTCAGCGCATCATAAGATACGCTATATTTATGAGCCAATGTACGAAATTGATGTAGAAATAAATTTGCAACTTTATATGGCTTACTTATACTTCTAAACTCACCTTCTTCGGTTATGACATATTTGTCAACAAATGAAGTAAACATCAATAATAATTCTTGTCGAGCACAGGTTACATTAGTCGGAAATGGCTTTTCTTGAATATTTGTTTTAGATTCATTAATATACAATTTATATATTTCCAATTGTTCCTTAAAAACATCAAGAATCAAACTCAATGTTTCTTTTTTATTAGCAAATATAAAATGATCATCTACATAGCGCCGTATTTCATAATCGGACCCCAATTTTAAATTCTTTTCCCTTAATATATTAAGAACATTAAGATCTATACGCTGAAAGATAATCTCTGCAAAAATTCTGGAAACTTCTGGTCCTACTAAAATTCCATTTGTTTCGTTATAATTACTTCTTTGCATTAATTTATCAAAGGTTGTCTCAAAAGATATGGCATCAATATTATTTTTGGCACACTCTTTACCTTTTATAGCCCACGCTATAGAGTGAGTATAGATATGATAAAAACAACTAGCAATATCCATATTCATCATAAAATGGAACTTTTGTTCTAGTCTTAACAAATCCATTTGTTGGTGAAATTTAAAAATCATATCAATTGTCCTATAAGTGAAATAAGAACGATATATAGGAACTTCTTTATCTTGAATTTCATCCTCTAACTCCACTATCTTTTCCTCTTTATCAATTACCTTTTCTGCACTTTCCAAATTAAAAGTACACTTTGCTACATTATGTATATGTCGTAATGAATATGGACTAATATTGCAGAGATGTATCATTAACAGTTCATAATGTTCATATAAATCCACAAAATCAAGTTGAATTTTCGGATGCATAATACTTAGTAATCGACTTTTAATCCCACCATTCTTCTTTATTGTATAGTTAAAGGGAATTGTCCATGTGTTTGAAAAAGAAAACTGATGATTAAAAATCGCTCTTAACTTTTCATCCAACATATTATAGTAAAAACCACTATTGTCCAATAATAAAGGAATTTCATAGGGAAGCATTTCTGTTAATAAAGCTCTATACTTATTTTTAACTATAGGAGTGTCATTCATAGCCAACATTTTTTTATTTCACAAAGTAATTTGGAATGAAAATAATGAGACACATGATTTTCAAATCCAAAATAAAAAGAATACTTAGACAATCTTTTTTTTTGTTCTTTACTCAATAAAGAAGACAGTTTATATCCAAAACTGCCTTTTTTACAGTGCAACATCTTATTATAATATAAATTTAGCTCTCGAAGTTGCCTTTCTTTTTCTGATTCACTTATCATTTTATAATTAAAATAAACCCCTGATTTTATGGGAGTTAAATCAGCAATGTTACCAACTGTAAAATTCCCAGTAAGATATTTTATTCTATTAACAAGCATATCATAATTTTTATCGTGAATAAATCTCACAAATGCCTTTGTTAATTTCGTTTTTATCACTTCTACCTTATTTTCAGCAATTGATACCAATAATTCATTTTTTTGTTTCCTATTTTTTCCTATTTTTTTTAGAGAAAAAGAATATCCTAAATAACTAAACTTCTGATTTGAAGTCAATTTCGTTTCATCTAAAACATAAGATTTGTCCTGATTTAAAGTTAATTTCATTTTTTCTAGCAACACAGGGATTGTATTATACACTTCATCTCTAGCTTTTTCACAATTACAAAAAATAATTATATCATCAACAAATTTCGCATAATAGTATACTCCATTAATTCTTTGTACATCCAAATCAAAATACTTCATAAATAATTCTGAAATAGCCGAACTAATACTTAATCCTCTAGGCAGTCCTTTTATAGAATAAATTAAAGGATGAGAAAAAAGATTTTCTAATAATTCTATTGTCTGATAATTGACCCTACTATCGCTTTTAAGTTTATTCAAAACAACATCACGATCTATACTTTCGTAAAATGACTTTATATCTAATCTTATTATCCACAATGGATAGGGATCTTCTAATATAATTTTTACTTGCCTAATTATTTGGTTTCTATTTGCCTGAGAAACATTATATACCCGCTTTATATTTTGATATAACTTTCTTATTATTAGATTCTGGCACAAATAATCTATAGTTCCCTTTTCTTTCCCATTTATATATAAACCACCTACATAATTTATATGAAATTGATATATACCTTCCAATATATCATGAAGACAGCAAGATTCTATCTGAGAAATTAATTCCTCACGATTCAGTCCCAAACTACGACGTTCATATTGAGTTGTAAGCTTTTGTAATTCAGTACCAGAAAACACCAAACTATACATGTCTATCTCAAAGTTATTAATTACTATATTTTCACAAAATTCGCATTTTTTCTTATACAAACAAAATTTCATCTCTATTTAAACAAAGAATAAACCATATTGCACGAAAATTGCACAAATCACCGGAAAATAGAAGAAATGGCATGATTACGGATGAAAAAGAAATATTATCTTTGCCCTTGTAAAAGAGCTACTTAAGTAAGAGCGTGAAACGCAAAGATATAGGAAGATATCGGCACAGCCCGGTTTCATAATCATGAGGTCCACGGGTCAATCCCGGGTCCCGCTACAAAATAAATCACTGAAATTAAGACTGTTGAGAGGCTTCCACTCTTGGCGGTCTTTTTTATTTAAGATCTACGGGAACACAGAGGGAACACAAAAAAACTTTTAGGCCCCATTTTATTTACTAATAATCATAATCCATCTTGTTTCAGATTACAGAACAAGGCTCAGTATTCATAAGACCGGCAATGCAACAAACAAGCGGTAACGGATGTTCTTATTTTCTATAGTTTACTTTGGTTAAGTTGGTTTCAGTTGGCAATATGGTGTGTAGAACTTGTTAATATTGTTACTCAGATACGGGAAAGACAGCGAAGGATAGTATCAAACATACTGGATAATATTTGTCATTTATTGGGTGAAACCGAGGTGGGAAGCTGTGAAGTAACATGGGAACCTATACCTGTGAAGTGACATGAGAAGCAGGTGTGAACTAATCTATATGTTTGCTTATTGATTTATAGCTGATTACATAATATTGAGAAGTGTGAACTTTAATTATGCAAATAGACTGAATCCCCTAAAATGCAATATCCCCATATTTTATCATCGGTTCACAGCCATAAAAACAAATACGGTAAAAAGTATTGAGACTATGGACTGATGAGAATGGGCAACAGTAAAGAGTGCCTGAATAATAAACGGGAGGAAATATAAAACTCTCTCCACATTACTCCAGGCACGTTTATCTATTGCCCGTTCATCTCCCTTGCATTGTGGAGTATTAAGGTATGGAACTGAAGGGATATTATCATTCAGCCGGTAAGGATATTATGACTCTTTTGCTGCTCTGACTAATACTTAATACAGCGGGCGGTTAGTTATAAAAAAGAGATGAATATAAGATGTAGTTTACTGCCGGTTCATCATTGGTAGAAGGGGCATCTCAGTATCAGTATGGGAACTAATCCGGTAACCGGACTCTGTATTGGCCACTCATCCACCCTATTCATCATTACCCGTACGGATTTGGGATGAAGTGTTGGATGATTGTAACAGGTTGGCAACTTTCCCGTTGGTTTCAGCTATGTCCAATACGGGTGTAACCGAAATTTTCCGTTGTAACCTAATAGGGGGAACTGTAACCTTGTTGTGTAACCTTATTATGTAACCCTACAATGCAACCTTGATAGCATTTCTGTTGATTTACAAGATATTATTACGTAATGTAACTGTAACTTTACTTTTATGGAAAAACGTTTTTAGACCGTCAGACATATTTCTTATGCTTCTTATAATTGCGTTACATGGTTACAGTTCACTATCGGAAGGAAAGAGACAAGGACTTTACACTTACTTTCTATGTTTCACATGTGGGGATGTTCAACATGGTTACAACAAATACTGTTTTTTTGAAATGTAAATAAATGAGACTTATGTTGTTCAAGGCAATACCCTGCGCCATCTCATTTTCTCTGTAACAAATCAAGCCATCGGGATCCATTTATCAGAAAAGAATTTAAAACTCTGTATTGGTTACTCATCCACCCTATTCATCATTGCCCATACAGATTTGGGATGAAATGTTGGATATATGACTATTTAAGGATTAGAATATGGAATTGGAGCAATGTAAATATTTTACATATTCGTGCAGTGCTATGCGCATTCTGTGAAGCACGATAAACCACTTTTTTTTCTATGTTTACATCATGTATAGGTGTGTAGCGTTTTACACACTCTAAGGATAGATAGTTTTTCATCACTTAACCAATTAATATTCAATTCAAAAAATCGTTTTGTACTGTATTTCTCAAGGAGCTGTATTTTGAACGTTTACCCACCTGAAATATAGTGTTTACCCACCAGCGGATGATATTTACCCTCCTTGGGAAGCGATGTCTACACTTTCGGAAAGTGGCATTTTCCTTGATATGTATCAGCTTGGTACTTTCATTTTCTATATTATCTGAAAATATATTTTACCATTATATTATAAATATTATCTACCCCTATCCCGTTTCTTATACTCCTCCAGCTCCTCCGCATTCCTGAGGTTTAATATCTCTACGAATCTAAGCGCCTTTTCACTGGATTTCAGCAAAGACATAAGTTCCGGTTCTTTCATGACATCCTCATTGAAAAAGATACTCTTCAAGCCCAACTCCGCGATATTGTTCTGGAACATCTGTATCAACACCATGTCATCCCGCTTGAGCGCAATGAACCACACGACAGCGGCTATTCGGGCAATCTTATCCCGTAATTGTGTATTGTTCCTGCACTTATCCTTGTCTATCCCGTCTATCCTGCTGATGTCCTTGAGTATTCTGATTGCTTCTTCCGTATCAGGCAGTTTTGTGATGTCTATACCTTTATTACGCAGTTTTGAGAGTTTCAGCAGCAAGTCACCGGCAAAGACGTGGTTGAATACGTCTGTTTTCTGTTTTGGCTTGACCGGAACGGTTGAGACTAGTGTCTGTTCATTACTTTCCATCTCAGCCTGACCACCCATATTGAAAATGCCGTCACCAAGCTTCTTCTTGAATGCACTCGTTACCTTTTGGGATTTGTCCTTGGCGGTCAGGTGGGCGTAGATCTTATCCAGCATCTGGGTATTTTCATGTCCGGTTGCAATGATTATATCTTCTCTTGGAATGCCCTTGCGACACATGATGGTAGAAAATGTATGTCTGGCTGTATGGGTATGAAGTAGTTCGTAGAGAGGTTTGGTACATTTGACGCCATTCTCTTCATAGGTTACAGGTGCATCAAGGCCAGCCTCTCGGACTATAACTTTTAATTCCTTGTTTAATGCAGATCTACCTTCCTTATAATATTTGATCTCCTTACCGGTATACTTATTTATGATCTCCTCTGCCATCGGAACCAAAGGAATGATTGCACTGGCTCCGGTCTTTTTCTGAATGATGGATATCGTACCGTTCTCTTTATCCCGTTCATTATCACCATTAAAAAACTTATACATATCACTAATACGCTGACCTACGAGACATTGAAGTACGAACAGGTCTCTTATTTCTACCTTTTTTTGAATCTGTTTCCCGGTGCCGGTCGGTTGGTACTCATAGAGCTGTTTAATCTGTTCCTCGGTCAACGCGATCTCTTTATTACGCGCAAGCTCCTTGTTGGACTTGTCCTTTACCAATTCAAGGCTGTCAAGATTACTCTCGTCCCACTTGAAAGGAATATCAAGACGTTTGGAGGCTTTTCTAAGCACTGCAAAAAAAGTACCTTTTATAATGTTCTTCACAGTGGAAGGCTTCTTACCGTCCTCAATCAAGTGTTGCTGATATTTAGAGAATGTATCCAGATTCATGTTTCCCCAGGTATCAGGGAGCTTGTTATCATCCAGAAACCTTTTGAATTTATCGATATTAACCCCATACTGATCTTTTGAGCTTTCCTCAATGTCTTTCTCCTCTATAATCTGTTTCATGATGAAAGTAGCCGGTCGTCCTTTTTGTTTTTTCATAGTATCCTTATAGATATATTGTTTAAGTAATATGATGGCCCTATGCTCTATCTCTTCAGGGTGGTCACAAAGATACTGCTTGTATTCTGAAAAATAAAGTTTCAGCTTACTGATCTTTTCGTTGACGATGGTATTGTTCTCGTTGTCCAGCTCAGTTAACCGACAGCTGATATAAGCCTCCTGTTTCTTTACATTCCACTGGTCCGGATAGACTCTTACCCCGGTGGATAGTTTTATCTGTTTGTTCCTGACGCGTGCTACAAAATAAACGTTCGTCGGTTTCTCGGACTTGGGTTTTCGAAGGTTGAAATTGCATCCGATTTCGTTGATGAAAAACTGTGCATTCATAAGGCGGTTCTTTAGGTTCGTTCTTTTTTTACGTTCTTAAATCCCGTTCTTTTAAAGCACTGAGTGACGAATTGAATTAATTTATAGCTCTTTGAGAATATATTAGAACAAATATTTTCACTTTCGAATAAATATAATCTTTTTGTTTACATAAGAACCAATATTGGTAAAGTTATAATTTATCATCTGTGTTATTTATGAAGTACAGTGAGAAAAAGGGATGCTTTATCTACAAGGACAAAAGGAGCTATGCCTATTTATAATGCATAGCCCCTTTTACCTGTTCCGGTTCTTTTGTGTTTTGTTCAGGAACGATTATTTCTCGTCATTCTTCCGGATTTCCACACGACGGATTTTACCGCTGATAGTTTTAGGAAGTTCCTCTACAAATTCTATAACGCGCGGGTATTTGTAAGGAGCGGTTACTCTTTTAACATGGTTCTGCAACTCCTTAACCAGCTCTTCACCGGCGCGGTTCTTGTACTCTTTGGATAATACGATGGTTGCTTTTACAACTTGACCTCGAATTTCATCGGGAACTCCGGTAATGGCACATTCTATGACTGCCGGATGCGTCATCAGGGCGCTTTCCACTTCGAATGGGCCGATGCGGTAACCACTGCTTTTAATAACGTCGTCGGCACGTCCTACAAACCAAAGATAGCCGTCCTCGTCTTTCCAGGCGACGTCACCGGTATAGTAGATGTTATCGTGCCAAGCCTCGTGGGTGCGGTTGGCATCACGATAATATTCTTTGAACAGGCCAAGCGGTTTGCCTTTGTCGGTACGAATTACAATCTGTCCTTGCTCACCGGCTTCTACGGAACGGCCGTCATAATCTATCAGGTCGACATCGTATTGGGGATTAGGCAATCCCATGCTGCCCGGTTTGGGTTTCATCCATGGCATGGTGGCTACGGTAAGAGTTGTCTCAGTCTGTCCGAAGCCTTCCATTAGTTTGATACCCGTCAACTTCTTGAATGTATCGAATACGGCAGGATTCAATGCTTCGCCGGCAATGGTACAGTATTGCAAAGAAGAAAGGTTATACTTCGTCAGGTCCTCGTGAATTAAGAACCGGAAGATAGTGGGTGGTGCACAAAGTGAGGTGACGTGATAGTCCTGTATCTTTTTCAGAATATCGGCGGGAGTAAACTTTTCATGGTCATATACAAAGATATTGGCTCCGGCTATCCATTGTCCGTATAGTTTTCCCCATACGGCTTTTCCCCAGCCTGTATCGGCAATGGTGAGGTGCAGGCTGTTTTCGTGCAGATTATGCCAAAAACTTCCTGTTACGATATGCCCCAGTGGATAGGTGAAGTCGTGGGCAACCATTTTCGGTTCGCCGGTAGTGCCGCTGGTGAAATACATCAAAGAGATGTCGTCGTTCTTGTTGGGGTGTTCCGGCTTTGTGAAAGGAGCGGCATTGCCTATGCCTTTATGAAAGTCCTCAAATCCTTCGGGTATTTCCGGACCTACGCTGACCAGTTTCTTTACACTCGGAGAACTTGGCATGGCAGCGGTGATGTGGTCGGTAATGACACTTTCACCTGCACAGACAATCATTTTGATGTCTGCGGCATTGCAACGATATATAATATCCTTTTGAGTAAGCAGGTGTGTGGCGGGAATAACAACCGCGCCCAATTTGTGCAGTGCGATGATGCTGAACCAGAATTCATAACGGCGTTTGAGAATCAGCATTACCATATCACCATGTCCAATGCCGAGGCTTTGGAAATAGGAGGCTGTCATATCTGTATAACGTTTCATGTCGGCAAATGAGAACTGGATATGTTCTCCTTTGTCATTGGTCCAGAGCAATGCAGGTTTGTCTGGCTGTTCTGCAGACCAGGCATCTACTACGTCATAGCCAAAGTTGAAATTCTCCGGTACGTTAATCTTTAAATTCTTGATAAAGTCCTCTTGAGATGTAAAGGACGTTTGTGATAAAAATCTTTCTATCATAACTTTAGGAATTAAGAATTGGAAATTGAGAATTAAGAACCTGATGTACGGCATAAGCGTACAGCTCATTCTTCATTCTTCGTTCTCCATTCTTCATTTATGTTGTTACATGATTACAGCAAGGAAGCGTACTTTCTTTCCATCCAACGCTTTCATGCCATGTGGCAGTTTGGAGTTGAAATACAAGCTGTCTCCCTCGTTCAGGATTAAATCTTTGCCGTCGATACTCAGCATCATGCGTCCTTCCAGAACCAGGTTGAACTCTTGTCCGGAGTGACTGTTGTAGTGTATCGGTTCGTCGTTCGGTTTGGGTTCGACGGTGACGATGAACGGGTCGGCGTTGCGGTTCATGAAACCGGCGGCCAACGATTGGTACTTGTAGGCCTTGGTACGCTCAATGCTGGTTCCCTTCCCGGCACGAGTAAGGAAGTAACTGCTCATTTTCGGCTCTTCACCAAACATCAGTGCATCCAGGGCAACGCCGTAACGGCGGGCTATTTTCTGCAGCATACTTACGGAGATGTCAAATTCTCCCGTTTCTGCAAGCCGATATTCTTCTTCCGAAATATCGCAATCGCGGGCGATGTCTTTGGCTGTCAATTCCAATACCTCACGCAATCCTTGCAGACGTTCGGCTATTTGTTTAATTTGTTCGTCCATGTGGTTAGTATTAAGTGATTATTTTTATTATTTACTTGCTTTTATGGCATTGATAATGGCCGAGGGGAATCCTTGCCGTTCCAGTTCATTAATGCCTTTAATTGTAATTCCGCCAGGGGTACACACTTTATCAATCTCTATGCTGGGATGTGTATCATTGTTCAGTATCAGTTCGGCGGCTCCTTTCACAGACTGGGCCACCATGCGCATCCCGTCTTTGGGATAAATACCCATCTCTATTCCGGCTTGCATAGCTGCTTGGATATATTTCAGCACATAGGCTATGCCGCAGGAAGTCATGGCGGTGGCCGCTGCGATTTTATCTTCGGGAATCAGCATGGCAAGCCCCATTTGATTGAAAATGTCGAGTAACAGTTGTTCTTGTTCCTTGCTGGCATTGCGGCTTGCAATGAGTGTCATACTCTCCATTTCGCTGATTGCGGTATTGGGGATAAGACGGAACATTGTCATCTCCTTGTCTGCCACATAGTGTGCCAACTCCTCAAAAGGTATGCCGGCTGCTACGGAAATAAGTATCTGTTTACTTTTCAGTTTAAGTTCGCTTACGACAGGTTTTATCAGCCATGGCTTGACGGCAAGTATAATGAGTTCAGCACCCGTAACGGCTTCTTGATTATCGCGGGTAGTCTGTAAAGCGGGAAACTCTGCCTTCAGAACATCCAATTTATGTTGCGTGGGATTAGAAACAATGATGTCGTTGGCCGGAATGATGGTTCCTTTAGCCAAACCGCGGGCAATGGACCCGCCCATATTTCCTGCACCGATAATTGCTGTTTTCATATCGTTTTGTAATTTAAAATGTTGTCTTTAGGCAAAGGTAAAGATTTTCTATAAAAAACGACCGAAACAGGAAGGTATTCTTCTTTCGGTCGTCTCTTTTGTCGGCTGATTATTCTTCAAATATCAAAGTACTTTCTTAAAACGTTCCAGGAAGAGGTCTGCTTCGTCCATGCTGAGGCACAAGGGCGGCAAGAGGCGGAGTACGTTTGTTCCACTGACGCCGGTGAACACATGCTGCTCTTTCAGTAACTTCAAACGCAGTTCTTTGATGGGTTCTTCAAATTCGAGACCGATCATCAAGCCGCGTCCGCGTACTTCTTTGATTTGCGGGAATTTCTTCAGTTCTTCCAGTAAGTACGCGCCTACTTTGGCTGCATTGGCCACAAGTCCTTCCTGCTCGATAACATCCAGTACGGCAAGTGCTGCGCTGCAAGCCAGATGATTTCCACCGAAAGTTGTTCCAAGCTGTCCATAGACAGGGGTGAACATCGGACTGATAAGTACGCCTGCCATCGGGAAGCCGTTGCCTATGCCTTTGGCTACGGTGATTATGTCGGCTTGGATGCCGTTGTGCTGATGGGCAAAGAATTTGCCGCTACGTCCGTAGCCACTCTGAATTTCGTCCAGAATCAGTATGGTATTGTGCTTTGTACAGGTTTCACGCAGGGCTTGCATAAATTCGTCGGTTGGCAACTGTATGCCGCCCACTCCCTGAATGCCTTCGATGATCACTGCACACACATCGCCTTTTGCCAGTTCGGATTTCATGGACTCTATGTCGTTCAGCGGAAGATAGGTGACGTGTCCGCAGTCGTTGATGGGAGCGATGATTTTGGGATTGTTGGTAACCTCTACGGCCAATGAGGTGCGCCCATGAAAAGCCTTTGAGAAAGATACCACGCGTGTCCGTCCGTTGTAGAACGAGGCGAGCTTCAGCGCATTCTCGTTGGCTTCGGCTCCGCTGTTGATAAGGAACAGGGAGTAATCGTCGTAGCCGCAGACCTTTCCCAACCGTTCTGCCACTTGTTGTTGCAGCTTGTTGATGACTGAGTTGGAATAGAATCCAAGTGTGGCCACTTGCTTGCTGATCATCTCTACGTAATGTGGATGTGCATGTCCGATAGAGATTACTGCATGTCCGCCGTAGAGGTCGAGGTATTCCGTACCTTTATCGTCCCATACGTGGCAGCCTTTTCCTTTGACAATGTTAATGTCAAAAAGGGGGTATACGTCGAATAAATTCATTTTCTTCTTTGTTTAAAGATTGTATCAATCAAGTTATTACTGATAATATAACTAAGACCATTTGGTATTTCAAGCAAAGCATTTACTCTCTTATCCATTCCATTGCAGATACTTACATAAATCTTCTAATGTAGAATTCTTTTCTTTAATTAAAGTATCTTTCTTACTTCTACTCCATCCTTTCAGTTCCTTTTCTCTGGCAATAGCATCTTCTATTTGCTGAAATTCTTCGTAATAAAGCAGAATATGGCAGTTATACTTTTTAGTAAAGCCTTCTATGATTCCGGACTTATGCTCCATACAGCGGCGGAACAGATTATTGGTGACACCAATGTATAAAACTGTCCTGTTTGCATTTGTCATTATATATATCCAGTACTTTTGCATATTTATAACTGCTTGCAAATGAGAGCTATACTTTGTGGTGTCTGTCATTCAGAGCGAAGCGAAGAATCTACTCCCCTTAATATGAGGTTATGTAGTATCAGAGAGTAGATTCTTCGCTTCGCTCTGAATGACAGATAGTCTGAGTTATCATTAAAAAGCACTCGGCTTTAATCGTAAGCCTACGGTTTCTTCTAAGTTGAACATCAGGTTCATATTATGTACCGCTTGTCCGCTGGCTCCTTTCAGCAAGTTGTCTATGCAGGAGATGACAAGAAGTTTGTCGCCATGCTTTTCCAGATGGATAAGGCACTTGTTGGTGTTGACAACTTGCTTCAAATCGATGTTCTTGTCGACGATATGCGTAAAGGAGTCTTTGGCATAGTATTCTTCGTACATGCGGACAATCTCTTCCAACGCAACTTTGGTTTTTATCACGATAGTGGTAAAAATGCCACGAGGAAAATCGCCGCGATAGGGTATGAAATCAATGTCCGAATCAAAACTGTTTTGGAGCTGTTTGAGCGACTGCTTGATTTCGGGCACATGCTGGTGCTCGAAGGCTTTGTACACACTCATGTTGTTGTTGCGCCAGCTGAAGTGGCTCGTTGCTCCCGGCTTGACGCCTGCACCGGTGCTGCCGGTGATGGCATTCACCATAATGTCGCCGTTCAGCATCAGATGCTTGGCAAGTGGAAGCAGTCCCAGCTGGATACAGGTGGCGAAGCATCCGGGGTTGGCAACATGTTTTGCCGTACAGGTGGCCCGGCGGTTGAGTTCGGGGAGCCCGTAAATAAAGTCATGGTCGTCGCTTTTGATGCGGTAGTCCATGGAGAGGTCGATTATCTTTAAATCTTCCGGTACGTTGTGGCTTTCCATGAATTTCTTGGTATCGCCATGTGCCGTACAGAAAAAGAGCACATCAATCTCGTCCAACGGCAGTTCGTCGGTGAATACTAAATCTGTTTCGCCGTACAGTCCTTCGTGTACGTCGGTAATTTTGTTGCCGGCGTTGCTTGAGCTGTTTATGAAGACGATTTCCGCTTCCGGGTGATTTAATAACAGGCGTATCAATTCGCCTGCTGTGTATCCGGCTCCGCCGATGATTCCTACTTTAATCATGTTGATAATATCTATTGGGTTCTTCTGGTATTATAATTAATAATATGATGTATATGAGTATGCCTGCAAATGCAGTAAAGACTGTTGCGAAAACATAAATGATGCGCACTAATGATACGTCAAGCCCGAAAAAGTCTGCCAGTCCTGCGCATACGCCGGACAACATTCTTCCGTTTCGCGGGCGTGTCAATTTTTGTTTCCCGTTCATCATTTAGATTTTTTCGTCTTTATGATTTGAATAATAGGCACGCAGTGCGGTAGAGGTCACCTTGATGAAGCCCTTGGCATCTTCCGCAGTCCATCCCTTCTGCATTTCGCCGTATTCGCCGAATTTGTTCTTCACAAGGTCGTCTTCGCTTTCCACGCCTACCGTAGAGAAACAAAGCGGGTGGAGTTCGAGAATTGCCGTACCGTTTACGTTGCGTTGTGAAGATTCCAGCATGGCCTCGATGTCGCGCATTACCGGTTCCAGATACTGGCTTTCGTGCAGGAACATGCCATACCAGTTGGCTACCTGGTCTTTCCAGTATTGCTGCCATTTGCTCAATGTGTATTTCTCAAGGAACTTGTGCGCACCGATAATCAGCATGGGAGCGGCGGCTTCAAAACCCACACGACCTTTAATGCCGATAATCGTGTCGCCTACGTGCATATCGCGTCCGATGCCGTAGGCCGCACCGATTTCCTCTACTTTCTGAATAGCCTTGATGGGATCGTCGAATGTTTCGTCGTTGACGGCCTTAAGTTCACCTTTCTCAAAGGTGAGGCGCAACTGTTCGCTGCCCTCTTTGGTGCAATGTTTCAGGTAGGCGCTTTCCGGAAGTCCCTGTGCGGAGTCCAGAATCTCGCCGCCGCAAATGGAGGTGCCCCACAAACCTACATTATAGGAATATTTGAGTTTGGCGAAGTCGGCTGCGAAACCATGTTTGTTCAGGTAGTCTATCTCTTCCTGACGGCTCAATGCCATGTCGCGTGTCAGGGTGATGATTTCCACACCCGGAGCCATGACGAGGAAAGTCATGTCGAAACGTATCTGGTCGTTGCCTGCACCGGTTGAACCATGTGCAATGGCATCGGCTCCGATTTCGTTGGCATAGCGTGCAATGGCCAGTGCCTGGAAGATACGTTCGGAACTTACGGATATAGGATAAGTGCCGTTACGCAATACATTGCCGAATACCATGTATTTCAAACTCTTTTCGTAATACTCCTGTGTTACGTCTAAAGTGATATATTTTACGGCGCCCAGCTTGTAGGCGTTTTCTTCGTTCGTTTTCAACTGTTCAGGGCTGAAACCGCCGGTATTGGCACAAGCCGCATACACTTCGTATCCTTTCTCTTTTGCCAGGTACATAACTGTGAATGAGGTGTCCAGACCACCACTGAATGCGACTACTACTTTTTTCTTTTTTGCTTCCATATTTATTTATATTTTATCTTCTTCGTGTAATTTCGGGTCGTAGAGCATTGCTGTACAAATGCAGAACTTCCGGTTTTTGGCTACTAATATATCGTGGTTGATGCAGCCTTCACAACCTTTCCAGAAAGACTCGTCGTCTGTCAGTTCATTGAACGTAACAGGTACATAGCCTAATTCGGTATTCATTTTCATGACGGCTGCTCCACTGGTCAGACTGAAAATCTTGGCTTTAGGCCATCGCAGGCGTGCCAGGCGGAAAGATGCCGTCTTAATGCGTTTGGCCAGTCCCAAGCCACGATATTCAGGGTGCACAATGAGTCCTGATGTTGCTACATACTGCTTGTTTCCCCAGCTTTCTATATAGGTGAAGCCGGCAAACTCTTCTCCGCATAAAGCTATAATGGCTTTCCCTTCTTTCATTTTAGTAGCTACATATTCATGGGTACGCTCTGCTATACCGGTTCCACGTACTTTGGCTGCTTCTCGGATGGTATCCAAAATCTTGTCCACATAAACCTCATGTGAGGCATCAGCCACCATCACATCAATTTGTTTCGAATCCATTTCTTTTATTTCGTTATATTATAGTTATACTGACTTACTCCATGTTGGGAATGATTTGTGACAGAAACACGCGTACCTCTTCATGGGATGCAGCTTCATGCAGGACCATCATAATTGTGTCGTCTCCGGCAATCGTGCCCAGTATGGCAGGGCATTCGCGATTGTCAATGTCGTAGGCCATGCTGCTGGCGTAGCCGGGGCGGGTGCGGATAACGGCAATATTCTTGGAGAAATGGAGTGAGACGAATCCGCTGGTCATCAGCATTTCGCTTGCGCTTTGGGCGTTGTTGCGTTTGTACATGATGTTGTTGGGCAGTACATATACATATTTCCCGTTCATATTGGCAGCTTTGGCTACTTTCAGTTGTTTTAAGTCGCGTGACAAGGTGGCTTGAGTCAGTTCAAAGCCTTCTTTCCCTAAAGCTTGTAACAGTTCTTCTTGTGAGCTGATTTCTTTGCTTGAGATGATCATTTTGATGGCATCTAACCGATTAGCTTTCTTTTTCATGTTTCTGTATAATTATTCTTAGAACGGTGCAAAAGTAGGGAATATTTTGGAAAGAATATACGAAAATGGGATTTTTTTATTCTTTAATATGCAATAATTGTAAAAACAATGGTATATGTATGCATGGGCGGACCTGCTTCTCGGTAGGGGGTGGCAGGCTTGTCCGTAGGGCTGTCTGTGATGAGGCTATGAGTGAAATACAATTAAAAGGCTTATAATATAGAATTAAAAGCCTATTAATTGCATATTATAAGCCTTTTAATTCTATCTTTGTAGCAACTTCAGGCAGGCAGCCTGAGGAAGTTATTCACCTTCTAAAATAAAGTCAGTATGTTTTATAAAAAGAGTCGCGCCAAAGTAGGCGGGAAATACAAATGGTTTCCCCGCGCATGTGTCAACAAACACACAGTCAATACGCAGGATTTGGGAGAAGCCATCAGCCGGAGGTGTACGGTTACGCCTGCGGATGTGCATGCGGTGATCCGCTCATTGCCCGAAGTCATGTCATTCTTTATGGAGAACGGCAACAGTGTCCATCTGGACGGGCTTGGCTCTTTCTATTACAAACTGAGCTGTGCGGGCAACGGAGTGGATACGCCCGAAGAGGTCAGCAGGGAGCAAGTGAAAGCTGTTCGCGTGCAGTTCATTCCTGAACGCCGTAAGAAATGCGGTAAGTATTGCCGGGCCTTGGGCGAAGGGGTGGAACTGGTGAAATTAGGCGATTAGTTTTCTTTACACATCAAGGCTGTGGAATAAGAAACCGGATGTGGTAATTGGGAGAGGAGATGGATTATCAAATCTGACATCCTTTCAGTCAAAATAAGTACAAGGAATAGGGGGTGATTCCCCTATTTTTGTATTATGAAACAGTGACTAAAACTAATTACCATGAAACAATGTTTTTTTGCGGTCGATTTGGGCGCTACCAGTGGCCGTACTATCTTGGGAACCTTCACGCCGGAGGGATTGGAAATGGAAGACGTAAACCGTTTCCCGAATCGTTTGATTGAAACCGGCGGACATTTCTACTGGGATATCTATGAACTTTACCGGAATATTATCGAAGGGCTGAAAATAGTCGCTCAAAGGGGTGATGTTGAGATTACCTCTATCGGCATTGATACATGGGGAGTGGATTTTGTCTGTGTGGGGAAAGATGGAGGTTTCATTCGTCAGCCCTATTCTTATAGAGATCCTCATACCGTCGGAGCATCTGACATATTCTTTAGGAAAGTTCCCCGTAAACAGGTTTATGAGTGGACGGGCATCCAGGTAATGAATTTCAACTCCTTGTTCCAGCTTGATACATTGAGGCGTAATGATGACAGTGCATTGGCTGCTGCCGATAAACTGCTTTTCATACCGGATGCTTTGAGTTATATGCTGACCGGTGAAATGGTGACAGAGTATACCATTGCAAGTACTGCACAGTTGATCAATGCGAAAACCCGTAAGTTTGAAGATGCTTTACTGTATGAAATAGGTCTTACAAGATCCAATTTCGGCCGCTTCGTCTATCCGGGAGACAAAGTCGGTGTCTTGACAAAAGAAGTGCAGACCATGACCGGGCTTGGCGCTATACCCGTAATAGCTGTGGCAGGGCATGACACAGCCTCGGCAGTTGCTTCAGTCCCTGCCGTAAATCGTAATTTCGCTTATTTAAGTAGCGGCACCTGGTCGCTGATGGGAGTGGAGACGGATGCTCCGGTTATTACAGAGGAAACAGAGGCTCTGAACTTCACCAATGAAGGCGGTGTGGAAGGAACGATTCGTTTATTGAAGAACATCTGCGGAATGTGGCTGTTGGAACGTTGCCGCACTGCATGGGGGGAAACTTCTTATCCGGAGCTCATATCCGAGGCAAATGCAAGTGAGCCTTTTCGTAGTCTGATCAATCCGGATGATGCTCTGTTTGCCAATCCGGCCGATATGGAACAGGCCATAAAGAACTACTGCTCGGATCATCGCCAGCCTGTTCCGCAAACGAGAGGGCAGGTAGTACGCTGCATATTCGAAAGCCTTGCTTTGCGCTACCGTCAAGTATTGGACAATCTTCGTACCCTTTCTCCTTGTCAGGTAGAAACCTTTCATGTGATTGGCGGCGGAAGCCGTAATGATTTGTTGAATCAATGGACCGCTAATGCAATTGGTATTCCCGTTGTTGCAGGTCCTTCTGAGGCGACCGCAATCGGCAACGTCATGATTCAGGCATTAACAGCCGGAACGGCAAAAGACATTTCCTCCATGCGCCGGCTCATCAACGGCTCCATTCCTTTAAAAACTTTCTATCCGGAAGATACGGAAATGTGGGATGCTGCGTACTTGCACTTTAAGCAGATGACAATGATAACCAACAATTAAATTATAATTAAAAAAATCAGTATCATGAAAGAAGAATTGATAACAAAAGCCTATGAGGTAGCCAAAGAACGCTATGCGGCTTTGGGTGTGGATGTAGAAAAAGTGATGGAGCAACTCCAGAAGGTGGCGATATCCATGCATTGTTGGCAGGCCGATGATGTTATCGGGTTTGAGTCGGGTGGCTCATTGACCGGTGGTATCCAAACGACAGGAAATTATCCGGGTAAGGCCCGTAACATGGAAGAACTGCGTAATGACATCTTGAAAGCCGCTTCTTATATCCCGGGTAAGCATCGCTTGAATCTGCACGAGATTTATGGTGACTTTGACGGTGCGTTTGTCGACCGCGACCAGGTAGAAGTGAAACATTTTGAGAGTTGGATGCAATGGGCTGCTGAAAATGGCATGAAGCTGGATTTCAACTCAACGTCTTTCTCGCATCCGAAAAGCGGTAACCTGTCTTTGTCTAACCCCGATAAGGGCATTCGTGATTTCTGGATCGAGCATACCAAGCGTTGTCGTGCCATTGCAGAGGAAATGGGACGCAGACAAGGGGATCCCTGTATCATGAACCTTTGGGTGCACGATGGCAGCAAAGATGTTACGGTTAATCGTATGAAATATCGCGAACTGTTTAAGGACTCTCTCGACCGGATTTTTGCTACGGAGTATAAAAATATGAAGGATTGTTTGGAATCTAAAGTGTTCGGCATCGGCTTGGAAAGCTATACGGTAGGTTCTAATGAGTTCTGTGTGGGATATAGCGTGCAACATCAGAAACTCATCACTATCGATACGGGACATTTTCACCCGACGGAAAGTGCCGCAGACAAAGTATCGTCTATGTTGTTGTTCGTTCCGGAATTGATGCTTCATGTCAGCCGGCCGATACGTTGGGATTCCGACCATGTGACTATTATGGATGATCCTACATTGGAACTCTTCCAAGAGATTGTTCGTTGCAATGCTTTGGATCGCGTACATATTGGTCTCGACTATTTCGATGCTTCCATTAATCGTATTGGCGCTTATGTCATCGGTACTCGTGCTGCGCAAAAGTGTATGTTGCGTGCGTTGTTGGAGCCATTGGCCAAGCTTCGTGAGTATGAAGCCGCCGGTCAGGGTTTCCAGCGCCTGGCTTTGTTGGAAGAGGCAAAGGCCCTGCCTTGGAATGCTGTTTGGGATATGTTCTGCTTGAAGAATAATGTTCCGGTAGGCGAAGAGTTTATACCTGAGATAGAGAAATATGAAGTTGAAGTTACATCAAAACGTAACTGAACCAAGTAGAGTTAGTAAGAGTGCTTGGCGGGGAAAGTAGACCTTTGCCCGCTACTCTTATTACTTGTCGAATATTAATCGTTGATTATTATGAATACACTAATAGGATTGTTGATCATCGCTATTGGCAGTTTTGGACAAAGCAGTTCATATGTGCCTATCAATAAAGTTAAAGGTTGGTCTTGGGAAAGCTTCTGGTTGATACAGGGTGTTTTTGCCTGGCTTGTTTTTCCGTTGTTGGGAGCCTTGCTTGCCATTCCGGCTGGCAGCAATCTGATTGAACTCTGGGGAACCGGTGGCGCATTGCCGGCCATTATTTATGGCGTCCTTTGGGGAGTAGGTGGCCTGACGTTCGGATTGAGTATGCGCTATCTGGGTGTCGCTTTGGGGCAAAGTATCGCTTTGGGCACTTGTGCCGGTTTTGGAACTCTGTTTCCTGCTTTGTTTGCCGGAAAGGATTTGTTGCATGGCGACGGGTTGATGCTCCTTATTGGTGTCTGTATTACTTTGGCGGGAATTGCGGTTATTGGTTATGCCGGCAGTTTGCGCTCCAAGAATATGAGTGAAGAGGAAAAAAAGGCGGCAGTAAAGGACTTCGCATTGACAAAGGGATTGCTGGTCGCTTTGCTGGCGGGGGTGATGAGTGCATGCTTTGCTCTTGGGCTGGATGCCGGAACACCTATTAAAGATGCGGCATTGGCGGGTGGTGTTGCTCCGTTGTATGCCGGGCTTCCTGTTATCTTTCTGGTTACCCTGGGAGGCTTCTTTACCAATGCGGTTTATTGTATTCAGCAGAATGTAAAAAACAAGACCGGTAAGGAATATTTGTCGGTTAGGGGGAATACATTTATAAATAACCTTTTGTTCTGTGCCCTTGCCGGTGTTCTGTGGTATTCACAATTCTTTGGACTGGAAATGGGCAAGAGCTTTTTGGGCGGCAGTCCGATATTGCTTGCTTTTTCCTGGAGCATACTGATGTCGTTGAATGTGACATTCAGCAATGTTTGGGGAATCTTGCTGAAAGAGTGGAAAGGGTGTGGATCTCGTACCATTGGTGTGTTGTTGCTGGGATTGGTGATTCTTGTCACTTCCATTATTGTAGTGGCAATGGCGCAAGCATAAAATGATATAAAATATAATCATTAAAAATAAAAGACATGAAATCAATTCTTGAAAATCGTCCTGCCTTGGCTCGTGAAGTCAATCAGGTGGCAGAAGTGGCTGGTTACCTTTGGCAAAAAGGGTGGGCGGAACGTAATGGAGGTAATATAACTCTGAATATTACGGAATATATAGATGATGAAATCAGAAGCCTTCCGGCTATCAGTGAGGTGAAGCAAATAGGGAAAAAACTTCCTTTTCTGAAGGGATGTTATTTCTATTGTAAAGGGACTCAGATGCGCATGCGCGATTTAGCGCGCTGGCCCATGGAGAATGGCTCGGTAATTCGTATTCTGGACGATTGTTCCAGTTATGTGATTATTGCCGATAAACCGGTGATGCCGACATCGGAGTTGCCTTCCCATCTTGCGGTTCATAATTATCTGATTGGAAAGGGTTCTCCTTATAGAGCGTCTTTGCATACGCATCCTATTGAGCTTATTGCTATGACCCACAGTAAGAAGTTCATGGAAAAAGATGTGGCTACTAATTTGCTTTGGAGCATGATTCCGGAAACAAAAGCCTTCTGTCCACGTGGCTTGGGAATGATTCCTTACGAGTTGCCGAGTTCTGTGAAATTGGCCGATGCTACTATCGAGGCTTTGAGTGATTATGATGTAGCCATGTGGGAAAAGCATGGGGTTTTTGCAGTGGATGTAGATATAATGTCTGCTTTCGACCAGATAGATGTATTAAATAAATCTGCGCTGATTTACATTGCTTCCAAGAACATGGGCTTCGAACCGGATGGTATGAGTCGGGAGCAGATGAAAGAGATGACTAAGGCTTTTAATTTACCTAAATAAAAGTAGAGCATAATTATGTATAGGATGATATTGAACGAAACCTCTTATTTTGGAGCAGGCTGTCGCGAGACAATCGCGGTGGAAGCTATGCGCAGAGGTTTCAAGAAAGCATTTTTTGTGACAGACAAGGACTTGATTAAATTCAAGGTAGCAGATAAGATTATTGAAGTTTTTGAGAAGAATCATATTCCTTATGAGCTTTTCTGCGATGTAAAAGCTAATCCTACTATTGCTAATGTGCAGAAAGGTGTGGATGCTTTTAAGGCATCGGGTGCTGATTTTATTGTGGCTTTGGGTGGAGGCTCTTCCATTGATACGGCAAAGGGCATTGGCATTGTAGTGAATAATCCGGATTTTGCAGATGTGAAATCGCTGGAAGGTGTGGCTGCAACCCGCTATAAGGCTGTTCCGACTTTTGCTTTGCCCACAACGGCAGGAACTGCGGCTGAGGTCACTATTAATTATGTGATAATTGATGAAGATGCAAAGAAGAAGATGGTTTGTGTAGACCCCAATGATATTCCGGCTGTGGCAATTGTAGATCCTGAATTGATGTATTCTATGCCGAAGGGTCTGACGGCGGCAACAGGCATGGATGCCTTGACGCATGCTATCGAAAGCTACATAACTCCGGGGGCTTGGGCTATGTCGGATATGTTTGAACTGAAGGCTATTGAAATGATTGCTGCCAATTTGAAAGCGGCTGTCGATAATGGTAATGATGTGGTTGCCCGCGAAGCTATGTCTCAAGCACAATATATTGCCGGCATGGGATTCAGTAATGTCGGTTTGGGCATCGTTCATTCAATGGCGCATCCGTTGGGAGCTCATTATGACACTCCGCATGGTGTTGCCAATGCATTACTTTTGCCGTATGTAATGGAATATAATGCAGAATCTCCGGCTGCTCCGAAATATATCAATATAGCTAAAGCTATGGGAGTGAATACCGATGGCATGACCGAGCTTGAAGGTGTGCGTGCAGCAGTGGAGGCAGTCCGGAACTTATCGTTGAGTATCGGTATTCCTCAAAAGCTGCATGAAATCAATGTGAGAGAAGAAGACTTGCATCAATTGGCTATTGACGCTTTCAATGATGTTTGTACAGGGGGTAATCCTCGTTCCACTTCTGTCGAGGAAATTGAAGAATTATACCGTAAGGCTTTTTAATTTATATCGGACTCACGTTATATTAAGGCAGTAACTGTATACAATTTTACAGCAAAGCCTCCTATAAATAATTATACGATTTATGGGAGGCTTATATTTTAACAAACCCTTGTCTTGCACATACCGCTTTGGTGGCTACCTTCGTTTTCTATTGTGTTTTTTTTATTAAAGATTTCATAAATGCCTCTTCTTTCATAAATATTTTCTATTTTTGTCAAGCACCTACTATGAAGTGTACACATTATGATTAAGGACTACAATGATTTAGGAGTAGAATTCAAGTATCTTATTGTAAATGATATGGACCGGAAGTATGGCCTGTGGGTGAATACTGTGGGGTTTCAGTCCATTCAGCCGAATTCTCCCTATCCTTTAAGAGATCATCCCTCGGGCTATTTTTTTAACACACAGAAAGGGCGTGTCCTACGTGAATATCAGTTTGTCTATATAACAAAAGGCCGAGGGGTGTTTAGTTCGGAGAATACACCGGAGAAACCACTATGCAGAGGTCGTTTGATAGTTCTTTTCCCCGGTCAATGGCATACTTATCACCCTTATCGGCAGACCGGTTGGAATGAATATTATATAGGTTTCGAAGGACCTGTTATTGACAATTTGATGAAAAATGGTTTCTTGTCTAAGGATAACCAGGTGCTTGAAGTCGGTTTGAACGAAGAACTGGTATCTCTTTTTTCCCGGGCTTTGGAGATTGTGGAGGCCGATAAAATATCTTCCCAGCAATATCTTGCCGGTATCGTTTTACATATGATGGGGATGATACTGTCTGTTTCTAAGAATAAGATTTTTGAGATAGGCGATATTGATCAGAAAATAGAGCAGGCTAAGATTATTATGAATGAAAATGTCTTTAATAATATTGATCCGGAAGAATTGGCTATGAGGCTAAATATTAGTTATTCTTGGTTCAGGAAGGTGTTTAGGGACTATACCGGTTATGCTCCTGCCAAATATTTCCAAGAATTGAAATTGCGGAAAGCTAAACAATTATTGCTTAGTACCTCTCAGTCCGTCAAAGAGATTTCTTTTATGCTTGCTTATAAATCCACCGAACATTTTTTTGCCTCATTTAAGAAGCGTACCGGTTTCACTCCATTGGAATATCGTTCTTTTGGCAGGGAGACTGATGCAGAGAATGAATATTGACTCAGTTGGAATAAAAAAACGACAAGCTGTATAATACAGCTTGTCGTTTTTTTATTGTCGGAATGAGGCGACTCGAACGCCCGACCCCTACGTCCCGAACGTAGTGCGCTACCAACTGCGCTACATTCCGATTGCTTAAGAAGTGATGCCACCAGGAATCGAACTTTTAAAGTTTCTTGTTTCTAAAGTCCTGATTAACAACACTAACTTTTATCTCGTTAAAATCAAAACCATTGAATTAGCCATATTCCTAATTTCAATCTTTATCGCTGTCATTTTTTTGACGGTGCAAAGATATGGAAAAGGTTCGATTCCTCCAAATAGTATGGAAATAAATTTTCCGAAAACATCTGTTTTTACTCTGTTTCTAATGATTTTTCCGTTGCTCCTTGTCACTTGGTATTCTCTTGATCCTGCACTGTTTGTTTATCAGGATACTGTATTTCTTTTTACCGACCATGATGTGTATATCTCGTTATCGGCAAAAAACGAGTACGGGAGTTGGGGAATTAAAGTGGGGTATCCCGTACAAAAGCAGATAATCTGCAAAATATGTATTATAAAGGAAACATCCTGTTACATCTCGATTAGGCAGATAGTGGTAAATGTCGTTCCTTTGGAGAAGAAAATAATATTTGATAACATTATAAATTTAAAGGAATATCATGAAGACATTTTCTACTATCTGTCTTGCTTCGTTGGTTGCGGGCACCGCTGCCATGCTGGCACCCGCAACCGCCGAGGCACAGAATCCCGTCGTGCAGACGTGGTTCACCACCGATCCCGCACCGATGGTGCACAACGATACGTTCTATCTCTATACCGGCAACGATGCCGATGGTGCCGACTTCTTCTGGATGAACGAATGGCGGCTCTATACTTCCACCGACATGGTGAATTGGCGTGACCACGGCCCGCAGATGTCCATCGGCACTTTTGCATGGGGCGACGACCGCGCCTGGGCGGCACAGGTGGTGGAGCGCAACGGCAAGTTCTATTGGTATGTCTGCCTGCACTCCAAGTTGAGCGGCGGCATGGCTATCGGTGTTGCCGTTGCCGATTCGCCCATCGGCCCTTGGAAAGATGCCATCGGTAAGCCGCTCTATGAAGACGGCAAGTGGGATCACATCGACCCTACCGTCTTTATCGACGACGACGGGCAAGCCTACCTCTACTGGGGTAACCCGCGCATCTACTATTGCAAGCTGAACGATGACATGGTCAGCGTGAAGGGTGAGGTGAAACTCATGGAGATGACCGAAGCCGGCTTCGGCGCACCCAACCCCGACCAACGCGTGAAGGACAAGAAGTACAAGGACTGCTACACTGAGGGTCCGTGGGTTCGCAAAGCGGGCACGAAGTACCAACTGATTTACGCCGCCGGCGGAGTGCCTGAGCACATCGCCTACAGCGAGAGCGACTCGCCCACAGGTCCGTGGACCTATAAAGGTATCATCATGCCTCTCTCCGATACCGGTTCGTTTACCAACCATGCGGGCGTTGCCGACTATAAAGGGCACTCTTACTTTTGCTACCACACCGGCAAACTGCCCCAAGGCGGAGGATTCGGGCGTAGCGTGGCAATCGAGGAATTCAAGTACAACGCCGATGGCAGTTTTCCCACCATCCTTCCCACGCAGGAGGGAGTGAAGCCCATCGGCACGTTCAACCCCTACCGCAAGGTGCAGGCGGAGGTCATCGCCTACAGCCGCGGCATCAAGAGCCAGCCTTACGGGCACGACAACGTCTATCTCTCCGACCTCCATACGGGCGACTACGTGAAGGTACGCAATGTAGATTTCGGTGACAGACAACCGGCGGCATTTCGGGCATCGGTGGCAAGTGCCCTCTATGGTGGTAAGCTTGAACTGCGCATTGACAGCCTCAGGGGCGAGAAGATAGCCGAAGCCGTCGTTCCTCCTACCGGTGGTTGGGAACGCTTCATCACCATAGAGACCCGCGATGTAAAACCCGTCAGCGGTGTACACGACCTCTACTTGGTACCTCAAGGTTTCAAAGGAACGGAACTCTTCACCTTCGACTGGTGGCAACTGATGGACAAGGAGCAGTATTATTCTCTATTGTCAATTGTCAATCCTCAATTGTCAACTGCTCCCACCAATATCCCTGGTTACGACTTCCCAAAACTCGATGCCGAACGTCGTGCCCACTTCTGCGTCCATGCCCCGGCTTGCGGCAGAATGCAGGTGGACATTTGCGGCAAGAAGTATGACATGGAGAAAGACGCGCGAGGATTCTGGACTGCCGTGACCGACCCGCTGGTCGCAGGCTTCCACTACTATTTCCTTATCGTGGACGGCATGAGCGTCATCGACCCTTCGAGCGAAACCTTTTACGGATGCTGCCGCATGGCTTCGGGTATCGAGGTTCCCGAGGGTGAGGAGGGCGACTACTACCGTCCCCAAATAGGTACGCCGAAAGGGCAGGTGCGTTCTTGTTCCTACTATTCGGATTCGCAAAAGGAGTTCCGCCGCGCCATGGTCTATACGCCTGCGGAGTATGAAACGTCCGGTAAGAAACGCTATCCCGTGCTCTACCTGCAACACGGCATGGGTGAGGACGAAACGGGTTGGAGCACGCAAGGGCACATGCAGCACATCATGGACAACCTGATAGCCGCCGGAAAGTGTGAACCGATGATTGTGGTGATGGAGAGCGGCGATGTGGAAGCTCCCTTTATCCTGCGCGAGGGCGAGACGATGGCAGAAGTCCATGCACGTTACGGCGCCACCTTCTACGACGTCATCATTAAAGACCTCATTCCCATGATAGACAGTATCTTCCGCACAAAGACCGACCGCGAAAATCGCGCTATGGCAGGGCTTTCTTGGGGCGGGCGCCAGACCTTTAACACCGTGCTGTCCAATTTTGACAAGTTCGCCTATCTCGGCACTTTCAGCGGTGCCCTCTTCGGCGTGGACGTGAAGACCTGTTTCGACGGTGTGTTTAACGATGCGGCGAAGTATAACAAGCAGATGAAGTATATGTTCATGGGCTGTGGAACGGAAGAGAACTTCGGCACAGGGAAGATGGTGGACGAACTGAAAGCCCTCGGCATCCACGTGGATTTCTATGAATCGCAAGGTACCCACCACGAGTGGCTCACTTGGCGGCGTTGCTTCAAGGAGTTCGTGCCGAATCTCTTTAGAAAGTGATAGTTGATAACTCATAATTCATAACTTATAACTCCTTATGAAACATACAATGAAAGCTGCCCTGTTGATGGGCATCTGCACCGCTTGCGGAAACCCAACCCAAACTTCGGACAACTATGCTTATCAAGCAAAGGCGGAAATTAATATGCCGATTATCCAGACCAGCTATACCGCCGACCCGGCCCCGGTGGTAGTCAACGATACTGTTTATCTTTTCACCTCACACGATGAGGACAATGCCCAAGGCTTCCTGATGAAGAACTGGTTGCTTTATATTTCGACCGACATGGTGAACTGGCAGGACCGTGGAGTCGTGGCCTCGCTCCGTGACTTTGAATGGTACCAAGGCAACAACGGGGCATGGGCCATCCAAGTGGTTCACCGTAACGGCAAATGGTATATGTATTGTCCCATTCATGGTCATGGCATCGGTGTGCTGGTGGCAGATTCGCCCATGGGACCCTACAAAGACCCCATCGGCAAGCCGTTGGTGTGGCAGCGCGAACATTGGGACGACATCGACCCCACGGTGTATGTGGACAACGACGGACAGGCTTATATGTATTGGGGCAATCCCAGCCTTTATATGGTGAAACTCAACGAAGACATGGTCTCTTATTCGGGCGACATCGTGAAGATGCCGCCTATCGAGGACTACCAGGAGGGCCCGTGGTTCTATCGCCGTGGCGATTACTACTACTTGGCGTTTGCTTCCACCTGTTGTCCCGAAGGGATAGGCTATGCCATGAGCAAGAACCCGACCGGGCCGTGGGAGTACAAAGGTCACATCATGGGTCATACGGAACGCACTCGGGGTAACCATCCCGGCATCATCGACTACAAAGGCCGTTCTTATTGCTTCGGTCAGAATTATGACCTCTACCGGCTGGAAACCGACCTGCACGCCGAACGACGCTCCATTTCTCTTGCCGAGATAACCTACAATGCCGATGGCACCATTCAGGAACTTCCCTACTTTCACGAATGCACCCTACGTCCGGTGGCGAACTTCAATCCCTATTGCCGTGTGGAAGCGGAAACTATGGCTTGGGGCTTCGGTCTGAAAACAGGTAACAACAACCCTTGCAGTCGGCACAACAGCCTCTTTGTGCGCAACATCGATGACGGTGAATACATCCGTCTGCGCAGTGTCGATTTTGTCGAAGGTGCTTCAACGTTCAAAGCATCGGCATCTTGCCACCTCTATGGCGGCGAGATTGAGATTCGCCTCGATAACGAAGAAGGACAGTTGATTGGCAGGCTCAGCATCGACAATACGAAGACCGCTTACCAGACGTTTGAAACAAAGGTGGAAAAGGTGAGTGGCGTACACGACCTCTACCTCGTTTTCCGTGGTTGCAAACAACAGAAGAAGAACCTCTTCCTGCTGGATTGGTGGGAGTTCGAGAAATGACTATCGACCTCTAACTTTCGTAAATAAATAGGATAAACATCAGACAACATGAAACATTTTATTCCTTTTCTCTTTTCGTTCTTAGTGTTCACCGGTATGGTGAACGCACAGGACAAAGACTTTCACATCTATCTGGCTTTCGGGCAGAGCAATATGGAAGGCAGTGCCAAGGTGGAGGAAATCGACCAGCATGGAGTCAATCCCCGCTTTATGGTGATGAACGCGGTTGACAATGCCGAAAAAGGCTGGAAGATGGGCGAGTGGCGTACGGCGACTCCTCCGCTCTGTCGCCCCTATACGGGCTTGACCCCTTGCGATTACTTTGGTCGCACGATGGTGGACAACCTGCCCAAGCAGGTGCGTGTGGGTGTCATCAATGTCGCCATCGGCGGCTGCCGCATCGAGATATTCGATAAGGCAAACTGTAAGGAACATATCGCTTCGCAACCCGATTGGTTGAAGAAGATGGCTGCCGAATACGACAACGACCCCTACGGACGACTTATTGCCTTGGCACGCAAGGCGCAGAAAGAGGGTGTCATCAAAGGCATCCTGATGCTTCAAGGCGAGTCGAATTCGGGTGACCCCCGTTGGCTCGGACAGGTGAAAGAAGTCTATGGTCATATACTTGCCGACCTCGGTCTGAAGGCCGTGGATGTCCCTTTGATTGCCGGTGAAGTGGTCAACCGCACTGAACGCGGCATTTGTGCTTCCCACAATCTTCTCATCAACCGTCTGCCCGAAGTGATTCCGACGGCTCATGTGGTGAAGTCTGATTATTGTCCAGCGGCAAAAGACTTTCTTCACTATACCGCACAAGGCTACCGTATGATGGGTTCGCGCTTTGCCGAAACAGCGTTGAAGCTGCAAGGCGTCAAGCCTTTGGTCAACAAGTACGATGTCACTCGTCTGAAACTTTGGTACAACCGTCCCGCGCAACGTTGGGAGGAGGCTTTGCCTATCGGCAATTCACGCCTTGGCGCCATGGTCTATGGCGGTGCCGGACATGAAGAATTGCAGATTAACGAAGAAACCTTCTGGGCAGGTGGACCCCATCACAACAACAGCCCGAAAGCCAAAGCTGTACTTGACGAGGCACGTCGTCTCATCTTCGAGGATAAGACTATGGAGGCGCAGAAACTGATAAATCCGAATTTCTTTTCGGGACCTCACGGCATGAGCTACCTCAACATGGGCAGTTTGCTCATTTTACAGCCGGGCCACGAGAAGGCTACCAACTATTATCGTGAACTTGACATCGAAGATGCCACTGCCACCACCTGTTACGAGGTGGACGGCGTGACTTATACCCGTACCGCCTTCTCGTCAATGACCGACCAGGTCATTATTGTCCGCCTCGAAGCCAACCGCAAGGGTGCTTTGCAGTTCAGTTTGGGTTATGACACTCCGAAAGAGGCTGATGGGTTTGCTCCCCTCCATCCCATAGTCAAGGTGAGGGGCAATAGGCTGACCATGCAATGCACCGGCATGGAGCAGGAAGGCGTTGCTTCGGCTATCAAAGGCGAATGGCAGGTGCAGGTGGTTCACGATGGCAAGCAGGTGAATCAGCCTGACCGCCTTGGCGTGCAAGGAGCCACTACTGCCACCGTTTACCTCTCGGCAGCCACCAACTTTGTCAACTACAAGGATGTGAGCGGAAATGCTTCCCGCCGTGCCGCCGCTTATCTGAAAACCGCTTTGAAGCAGCCTTATCCCAAGGCACTCGAAGCACATTCAAAAGCCTATCAGACCCAGTTCAATCGTGTGAAGCTCGATTTGCCTGCTACCATCGCTTCATTGGCTCCCACTAATCAGCGCGTGGCCGACTTCAACCGTGTCGATGATCGCAACCTGATGGCCTTGCTCTACCAGTACGGACGCTACCTGCTCATCTGCTCCTCGCAGCCAGGTGGTCAGCCTGCTAATCTGCAAGGTATCTGGTGCCGTAGCCTTCACGCACCTTGGGACAGCAAGTACACCATCAACATCAATACCGAAATGAACTATTGGCCGGCTGAGGTAACCAACCTCTCCGAATGCCATGAACCTCTCTTCTCCATGCTCGAAGACCTCAGTGTCACCGGGCACGAGACGGCCCGCACTCTTTATGGTGCCAAGGGTTGGGTGGCTCACCACAACACCGACCTTTGGCGTATTGCCGGTCCGGTCGATGGCGCAACCTGGGGGATGTGGCCCAACGGCGGCGCATGGCTTTGCCAACATCTCTGGCAGCACTACCTCTATACGGGCGACCAAGCGTTCTTGCGTAAGTACTATCCGGTGATGAAAGGCGCGGCCGACTTCATGATGAGCCACTTGGTGAAACACCCCAAGTATGGTTGGCTGGTTACTGTGCCGAGCGTCAGCCCCGAGCATGGATACACAGCCTCTACCCTGACTGCCGGTTGCACCATGGACAACCAGATTGCTTTCGACATCCTTAACAACACACGTCTGGCTGCTACCATTCTTGGAGAACCGACCGCTTACCAAGACTCCCTGCAAGCCACTTGTACCCAACTGCCGCCGATGCAGATTGGCAAATACAACCAGATACAGGAATGGATGGTCGATGCCGATGACCCCAAGAACGAGCATCGCCACATTTCCCATCTCTACGGGCTTTATCCTTCCAACCAGATTTCTCCGCATTTGCAGCCCACACTTTTTGCTGCCGCCAAGAACACGCTGCTCCAGCGTGGCGATCAGGCCACAGGCTGGAGTATAGGTTGGAAGATTAATTTCTGGGCGCGTATGCTTGATGGTAACCACGCTTATCGCATCATACGGAATATGCTCCGACTTCTTCCAGGCGATGGAAAGCAGAAGGAACATCCCGATGGCCGTACGTATCCGAACCTGTTCGATGCGCATCCGCCTTTCCAGATAGACGGAAACTTCGGTTATACGGCCGGAGTGTCGGAAATGTTGCTTCAGAGCCACGATGGAGCCGTGCATCTGCTGCCTGCTTTGCCCGAGGAGTGGCGGGAAGGAAGAATCAGCGGATTGGTGGCACGAGGTGGTTTTGTCGTGGATATGGAATGGAGTGGGGCACAATTGTTTCGCGCCGAGATTTGCTCACGCATAGGCGGTGTGCTTCGCATACGTAGCTGTGTGCCTCTGAAGGGCGAGGGACTGAAACCCGCAGAAGGCGCTTGTCCCAATATGCTTTATGCGCCTGCCGAAGTGCCTGCTCCTTTGAAATCGAGTAAACTGAGAGCACTCCAGCTTCCCGTATTATATAAGGTATATGAATACGATGTGACAACCGAAGCAGGCGGACACTACCTATTTGAGAGGGACTATGCTCCTGAACTGGCACTACAGATGCATGACAACCTGAAATATTAACTTTAAAGACATACAGATCCATGAACTTCAAGAAAACAATATTATTATTAGGTCTGATGTCCGTTTCTTTAGGAACAGTGGCGCAGCAACGGGAAATTTTTAGCAATCCGGTGATTAATGCCGATGTGCCCGACCCTTCGATGATTCGTGTGGGCGACTATTATTACTTGGTTAGTACTACTATGCATCTGATGCCCGGTTGCCCGGTGATGCGTTCCAAGGATTTGGTGCATTGGGAAACCATTAGTTATGTGTTTCAGAAGTTGACCGACTTGCCTCGTTATGACCTGAAAGAGGGAACTGTGTATGGGCGTGGTCAGTGGGCTTCGAGCATCCGCTATCATAAGGGACAGTTCTATGTATGGTTCTCACCTAATGACGAACCACATCGTGGCTACATTTATACAACCAAGGATCCGGCGGGAGAGTGGAAGCTGGTTTCGCGTCCGCCCCACCATCATGATGCTTCCTTGTTTTTTGACGATGACGGGAAAGTTTATCTGTTTTACGGAACCGGGCAGTTGCGTCAGCTTAAGAGCGACCTCAGTGATGTGGAACCGGGAGGTATAGATATGAAGATATTTGAACGTGATGCCGATGAACAGGGATTGCTCGAAGGAAGCCAGGCTTTTAAATATAACGGAAAGTATTATCTGATGATGATTTCTATGGATTGGGGCATACCGGGGCGGCTTCGTCGTGAAGTGTGCTACCGTGCCGACCGGATAACCGGGCCTTACGAAAAGAAGGTGATTCTTGAAACGGAATTCCAAGGCTATGGTGGTGTAGGGCAGGGTTGCATCGTGGATTCTCCGCAAGGCGACTGGTATGGCTTCATCTTTCAAGACCGGGGCGGCATAGGACGTGTGCCCACGCTGATGCCTTGCCGTTGGGAGGATGGCTGGCCTATGCTGGGCGATGCCGACGGTCGTGTGCCTGAGAAAATGACTCTGACCACTTATCCCGATGCTTGCAAAGGAGGAATCATGGGAAGTGATGATTTTTCCGCCTCCAATTTGTCGCTCTATTGGCAGTGGAACCATAATCCGATGGATGATTGTTGGTCGTTGACCGAACGTCCGGGATTCATGCGACTGAAAACGGGGAGGGTAGTGGAAAACCTGTTTTTGGCACCCAATACTCTGACTCAGCGTATGAGCGGTCCCCGGTGTAGTGGAGTGGTGGCGATGGATGTATCGAAAATGGCGGATGGCGATGTGGCGGGATTCAGCGCTTTCAACGGATTGTCGGGTGTGCTTGCTGTGGAGAAGAAAGCGGGAAAGAAGTCATTGGTGATGTCGTTTCAGTCGGTCAGCCTAGCAGATAAGGACAAACGGGTGACGGAAGTGAAGACGGAAGAGAAAGAACGTGTGGAATGCTTGAACGATGTGGTCTATCTGCGTATCGACGGTGACTTCACGAAAGGAAAGGATGAAGCGACTTTCTACTATAGCTACGACAACAAAACGTGGAAGCGGATAGGATGCCCTTGCAAAATGAAGTTTGATCATACCAAAATGTTTATGGGCAGCAAATTCGCTATCTTCAATTATGCCACAAAGTCGTTGGGAGGCTATGTGGATGTAGATTCTTTTTGGAGGGATTGTTTTCTCAAGTGATGTATTATAATTCCATTTTTTTGTATCCTATGTTTACGGCGGTGTGTTTTCTGTAGTGTTGGTTGTTTGATGCTTCACTGCTATTCTGCCGGCTAAGCGCTACTTTTGTCATTGAAAGAAACATCAATAACAAAAGTAATATTATGAGAAATTTCTTCAAAAAAATGGTTGTACTGTCTGTAGGGTGTCTCACACTACCTTTGTGGGCGCAACCACATCGGGAGGGTGTGCAACAGAAACTACAAAGTTTATCGGTCGAACAAAAAATTGATTTGCTTTGTGCCAGATACCCCGGAGTTCCGCAAGAGGGATTGGCTAAGTATGATTGGTGGAGCGAGTGTTTACATGGAGTAGCTCGTGCCGGTAAGGCCACGGTGTTTCCCAAGCCTATCGGCATGGGCTCTACATGGGATGCGGAGTTGATTCATCGCATTGGCATAGCGATAGGTGATGAGGCGCGCGCCAAGCATCATCAAGACGTGCGTGAACATGGCTATAGCGATCGCCATTATGGACTTACCTTCTTTTCTCCTACTCTTAACATTGCGCGCGATCCGCGTTGGGGACGTACTACTGAATGTTTCAGTGAAGATCCGCTGCTTACATCGGATATGGGTGTCTCATTTATTAAAGGTATGCAGGGTGATGATCCCTACTATTTAAAAACCGTAGCTACAGCTAAACACTTTGTGGCCAACAATGAGGAGAATCGCCGGTTGGGTGGTTCGGCTATCGTTGATGAAGTGTCATTGCGCGAGTATTATTTCCCAGCATTCAGGGATGCGGTGGTGCGCGGATATGTTAAATCTATCATGGGAGCCTATAATGCCTTGAACGGCATACCTTGCTGTGCCAACTCCATGCTGCTTACTGATGTATTGCGTAAGGAGTGGGGCTTTGAAGGGGTGGTTATCTCTGACGGTTCAGCTATTGACAAACTTTATACACATCATAAATATGTACCTAATCTGGAAGAGGGAGCCGCCTTGGCATTGAGGGCTGGTTGCGATATGTCGTTGAGAGATGAATATCGTCCCGGACTGAAGAAAGCCTATCATAAAGGACTCATTACGGAACACGACTTAAATGTAGCAGTTGCACGCGTGCTCGACTTGCGCGCTCGACTCGGATTGGATAAAGGTACTGACCAAGGCAATCCTTATAAAAATACGCCATACAGCGTGGTAGAATGTGAGCGTCACCAGCAACTCGCACTCGAAGCGGCGGAGAAATCTATGATTCTGCTGAAGAATGAAGGGGTATTGCCGCTGAAACCGGATGCGTCCAAGCGAAAATTGAATATTGCTTTGATAGGTGATGCCTTTAAGTCTGTTTACTATGGTGATTACAGCGGTATGCCTGAATATAATCGTACATTGCTTGAAGCTTTCACACACGATGCGGGCAGGCTGGCCAATCTTACTTGGATGGGGGAGCGATCTCAAGAAGTGTTGATTCCATCCCACCTGTTGACACAAACGGCTGACCAAGCTTACGATGGTATTTTAGGTTTTACGGCTCGCTATTATGAAGGTACTAAGGTGGGGAAAGAGGCGGCATTGACACGCCAGGATCTTACGCTCGACTTTAAGCTTGCTGAGGATGCCGCTTTGAAACAAAAGGAAGTGCGTGCTGCTAGCTGGACATCTACGCTCAAGGCACCACAATCTGGAAGATACATGTTTTATTTGGAGGCTTCGGGGCGTGGTAAATTGTTCATCAATGGCAAACAGATGTTGAGTAAATATAACGGGCATCGGTTCAAGACTTCGTGTGAGGTTGTCTTGAAAGAGGGTGAGGAATATAAACTGAAAGTGGATTGTGAGGAGCTGAACACCCAAATGCCCATTCGTCTGACGTGGACGCCTCCTTTCAAAGGTACGGATGACACGCCTGCCAAACTTGCCAAACGTTCGGATGTGGCTATTCTTTTTGTGCGCGATGATAATTCTTCCGAAGGTCGCGACCGTAAGAATTTGAACTTGAGCGATGCGCATATCGAATTGATAAAAGAGGTGTGTGCTGCCAATCCTAAAACAATCCTTCTCTTAGGAGGCGGTTCTACTTTAGCGCTGAAAGATATTATTGAGGGGCCCGCTGCTTTACTCAATGTATGGATAGCTGGTCAGGGTGAAGCCCAAGCCATTAGCAATATCCTCTTGGGCAAGACCAATCCCAGCGGTAAGACTGCCGTAACCTTTTGTGCCGACGAGTCGGAACTGCCGGCGCTCGATGATTATGACATCACCCATGGACGCAGTTATCAATATTTCAAAGGCAAAGAACTTTTTCCCTTTGGATTCGGCTTGAGCTACACAAACTATCAATATGGTAAGCCAAAGATGAAACATCGTAAACTACAGCAAGGCGACAAGGTAGAAGTGTCTGCCGAAATCAGAAATACTGGTAAATATGCAGGCGAAGAGGTGGTACAATGTTATTTATCATCGCCAACTTGGCAGAAACAGGGACTCAAGCAAAAACTCGTAGGTTATCAGCGTGTGTCATTGAAACCGGGACAAGCAAAAACTGTAAAATTCTGTATTCAGGAAGAACAGTTGAAACGCTGGAATAAGGATAAAGATGAATGGGGCTTGAACGGAAACCAATATAATTTGTCGGTAGTTCCCTGTTCGAATCAGCAAAATGCCGTGTCGTTTACCTATCGTTAAACAATTAAGTAAGTCTAAGTATGGTTAAAAAGAAATTTTTAGTTTTATGTCTCTTCTGCCTCATGGACTTCCCCCTCTTGCAAGCAGAAGATGGTAGTAAATTATGGTTGCGGACTCCATCCGCCAATCAGTGCGAGCCATTGGAGATGGATGTAGTATGTAAAGGGGTTGATAAAAATCATCCCACCATGAAGATTGCGATGCGCGAGTTACAAGAGGGCGGATGGAGTCAACGTATAGAGTACAAACTGGTAAAAAGAAAAAGTTCAAAGGCGAAGACCCCGGCTGTTGATGAGGAGTACTCAATCTATACAGATGCCGATGGAAAAGCGTTGTTGACTTCAGCTTCCACACAGGGCTTGCTATATGCCACTTACGATTTGTTGCGCCATAAGGCTTGTGGTGAACCTGTTGAATGTATAAATAAGGTGGAAAAGCCCACTTATGCCTTGCGTGTACTAAACCATTGGGACAATTTGAATGGAACTATTGAGCGTGGATATGCAGGAAATTCTCTGTGGAAATGGGAGGAGATGCCTCAAACTATTTCGCCTCGGTATGAGCAATATGCACGGGCATGCGCCTCGGTAGGTATCAACGCCTCGGTGCTGAATAACGTAAACGCTTCGCCCGAAATGCTGGCTACTGCCTATCTTCAGAAGGTGAAAATTCTGGCCGACATCTTTCGCCCTTATGGGGTGAAGGTTTATCTTTGTGTAAATTTTGCCTCGCCCAAAGAGTTGGGTAAACTACCTACAGCCGACCCTATGGATGCGAAGGTGATAGCCTGGTGGCAGGATAAGGCGAAAGAAATCTACCAATTAGTGCCCGATTTTGGAGGCTTTTTGGTGAAAGCCAATAGTGAAGGAAAGCCTGGTCCCTGCGATTATGGTCGTACCCATGTGGATGGAGCCAATATGTTGGCCGATGCGCTGCGTCCCTATGGTGGCATTGTGATGTGGCGCTCCTTTGTTTATAAAGCTGCCAGTGAAGACAGGGCTATGCAGGCTTTATTGGAATTTGAATCGTTGGATGGCCGGTTTCGCGATAATGTGATTCTGCAAATCAAGAATGGACCTGTCGATTTTCAGCCTCGCGAACCATTCAATCCACTTTTTGGTCGTATGCCTCATACACAACAGATGGTGGAATTTCAAATCACGCAAGAGTATTTAGGTGCTTCTAATCATCTGTTTTATCAAGCCCCTTTGTGGAAAGAATGTTTGGATGCAAATACTTATTGTAGACAACCGGATAGTTCTGTTAAACCTACCGTGGCAGGCATTACAGCCCAAAGGCTGCATGGCTTATCGGCCATTGCCGGTGTAGCGAATATCGGTGATGACATCAATTGGTGTGGACACCATTTTGCACAGGCTAACTGGTATGCGTTTGGCCGATTGGCTTGGAACGAACAACTCACTTCGGAAGAAATAGCCAAGGAATGGTTAAAGCAAACCTTTACGGACAATGCTGATTTTGTGAAATCGGCCTCTCAGCTTATGCTTGATACGCGCGAAGCATTGGTCAATTATATGATGCCTATCGGCTTGCATCATATTTTTGCCGAAGTGCACCATTATGGTCCGGCTCCTTGGTATACCGAGAAGGGAATGCGAGCCGATTGGTCACCTCTTTACTATCATAGATCCGACTCTCTTGGCATTGGTTTTGACCGAACAGTAGCTACTGGTAGTGGGGGTACCGCACAATATGCTTCACCCTTGTTTGATATGTGGGAGAACCGTGCCACTTGTCCTGACGAGTATCTGCTTTGGTTTCATCGGGTAGGATGGAATGAAAAGTTACATAGCGGCCGCACACTGTGGCACGAGTTATGTCATCGTTATCAAACGGGACTGGAACAGGCACGAGGATTTCAAAAACGATGGGATGCTCTGCAACCCTATGTGGATAAAGAACGGTTTGAGCATGTGCAGCATAAGTTGAAAATACAAACGCACGATGCCCAATGGTGGAAGGATGCCTGTTTGCTTTACTTTCAAACATTTCATCATTTGCCTTTCCCCAGCGATTATGAACGTCCTGTTTACGACCTTGAACAGCTAATGAATTTTCACATAGGATTGAGCTTGCATGGTTGTCCTACTCGCCAGCAACTAAGGTTGTAATATACGATTCTGTATCCGTTGGCGGAATTAAATTATAGATACAGATTAAGTAGGAAAGATAGAAAAGCTAAATCGTCCCACCATGGAGAAAAATGCAGGTTTATATCTTAATACATATAAAATAGAGACTCATTGGTAGGCTTAAACAATTGAGTTTTCTCCTTTTGGAATCGGTTTGATTCGTTTTATTGGCGGGTATGTTTGATGTTTACCGATTTATGTATCCTGCTTGTATCTGGATGTTCGATATGTATGGAAGCATGTTTTTGTTTTGCGACATAGTTGGCCGAATTTATCATACTTTTGTATTGTCACCCAAATGAAATAACTGAATTGTTTAAACCCTGAATGAAAATAAGGATAATACAATCATCACAAGGAATAGATATAATTTTAAGAAGGAATGGATATATTTTTTTTAAGGTTGTTTCAAAATAGGTATAATCTTTAAGGTGGTTTTAATAGGTGTTTCGTTTTATAATAAAGGTGAAGGGATTGTTTAAGGATAAAAAATAAAGTCTTTTTGTTAAACTTTAAATAATAATTATTATTATGTCTGGATGAATAACACATTATATCGAGCGTATTCAAGTTAAGTCGGCTTGATTGCCTAATTTATTGATTGTTACTTTAATTAATAACTATTTTAAAATTCACAGTGTATGATACAGGTTATAAGACGACATGTATTTTCTAAAGCGTTACTGCAGAAGATATTATTAGTGGCGGGCTTAGTCCTTTTTTCTTCTTGTTACAAGGGCAGTACCTTGGATGTAAATCAGGATTCGGGTACTCCGTTCAATCCTAAAGAGGAGATTGTAGTAGAGAAGTTCCTGCCTACCGAGGGTCGTAAAGGGACTCGTGTAGTGGTGTATGGCCGAAATTTCGGTAACGACGTGAGTAAAGTAAAAGTTACGATTGGCGGCTATCCCGCCAAAGTAATCAATGTAAAGGGCGAATCGTTGCTTTGCATTTGTCCATCGAAAGCTTATGAAGGAGATGTAAAAGTCTCTGTTGTTGGTGATGACGAGGCTGAGCTGAAGAGCGGTGTGTGTGAAGCCAAGTTTGATTACCAATATAATTATGTGGTAACCACTTTCTTGGGCAAACTTTATGAGAACAATACCAAATGGGATGTGCTGGCCGGTCCGTTTGACGATTGTGGTGCATTTGACAACATTTGGCGCATGATGTTCGATCCTAACAGCAATTATGATGACCTCTATTGGGTTGGTCAGAGAGATGCTTTCCGTCATGTGGATTTCGTGAATCAATATGTAGATATCAAAACTACCAATATTGGGCAATGCGCAGATGTGAACTTTACGCTTAATGGCGATATGGTAGTGGTGGACGATCAAGGTTCGGATACAAATACCGGTATTTATCTGTTTACCCGTGCCAGTGGGTTTACCGAACGTTTGTCTCTTTGTAATGCTCGTGGAGCAAAGACGTGTGCCGTTCATCCCAAAAATGGAAAAATCTATTATACACGTTATCACCATGCTATGATATCATCTTACGATCCGGCTACAGGCACGTTGACTGAAGAGGAGGTAATGATGGATACTAAAGGCTCAAACTTCCACATCGTTTGGCATCCCACAGGTGACTGGGCTTACATCATCTACAATGGCAAACATTGCATCTATCGTGTGGATTATAATAGAGAAACCGGAAAATTGGCTGTTCCCTATATTGTATGCGGACAACATAGTAGCCCAGGATGGGTTGACGGAATGGGCACAGGTGCACGGTTGTCGGCGCCAAACCAAGGTATTTTCGTGAAGAATGAAGCTTATGCCGGCGAAGAGGATGAATACGACTTCTACTTCTGCGATCGTGATAGCCATACTGTTCGTGTTCTCACACCCGAAGGTCGTGTGACAACCTACGCTGGTCGCGGTAATAGCCGTGAATGGGGTTATGTGGATGGAGAACTTCGCTCTCAAGCACTCTTCAATCATCCCACCAGTATCGCTTACGACATGAAACGTAAGTGTTTTTATATCGGTGACTGCGACAACCATCGCGTACGCAAAATTGCGCCGGAAGAATAATTAATAATCGTAACATAACCATAAGATATGAAAAGAATACTACTATTTATATGTGCCTTGTTGACTTCTTGTCTGAGCATGATGGCGCAGGGTAGCCTTACAGTTACGGGTAAAGTGATAGATGGAACGAACAACGAGCCTCTGATAGGTGTGAACGTAAGCATCAAAAATGAGCCCGGCTTGGGTACCATTACAGATATCAACGGAAAATATATTATTAAAAATGTAAAACCTTACAGTATTTTGGTGTTTACCTACGTTGGTTTCGCAACAGAAGAAATTCAGGTAAAGGACAAGTATAAAATTGACTTAGTAATGAAGGAAGATGTCAATAATACCATTGATGAGGTGGTGATTACAGGTACTGGTCTGAAGAAGAAAGTAAACTTGACAGGTGCTATCACCAATGTCAATGTAGAATCGTTGAAGTCCAATCCCGGAGGCTCTATCTCGACGTCACTGGCGGGTGTTGTGCCCGGTGTACAGGCTATTACTACAAGCGGTAAACCTGGCAGTACGTCGGAATTCTGGATTCGTAGTATCTCGACATTTGGTGCTAATGCATCGGCTTTGGTACTGGTGGATGGATTCGAACGCAGTCTTGATGAGATTAACGTAGAGGATATCGAGTCATTCTCGGTGCTGAAGGATGCTTCCGAAACTGCTATCTACGGTAGCCGTGGTGCCAACGGCGTGGTGCTCATCACTACACGTCGTGGTAAGAGCGGTAAAATCAACATCAATGTGAAGGGTGAAGCATTCTATAACCAACCTACCAAATTGCCCGATTTTGTCGATGGTTACCAATATGCAAGTATGGCCAATGAGGCGCGTATCACGCGTAATCAGGATCCACTCTTCTCTCCCGAGGAATTGGAAATGTTTCGCCTGCAACTCGATCCCGACCTGTATCCATCGGTTGATTGGATTGATGTGATGATGCGCAACGGTTCGTGGAGCGGGCGCGGTTCGATCAGCATGACCGGTGGTGGCAACACGGCTCGCTACTATGTGGGTGGTAGCTTCTTGAGTCAGCAGGGCTTGTATAAGACCGATGCTGTGATGAAAGACTACGACACCAACGCCAACTACAATAAGTGGAACTACCGTATGAATGTAGATATTGATGTTACCAAAACAACACTGCTGAAGTTGGGTGTGGCCGGCGTACTCGATACTCAAAAAGATCCCGGCACTGGTTCTGATAATATCTGGAACGCCATTATGGGGTACAATCCCATTATGGTACCTATCATGTATTCCAATGGATATATACCTACCTACAAAGACGAAGGTGGTGGCGGTTTCAACCCTTGGGTGCAAGCTACGCAGACGGGTTATCGTGAAAGTTGGAACAATAACATTGAGTGTACGCTTGAACTGCAGCAGAAACTCGATTTCCTGACTAAGGGCTTGAGCTTTAAGTTCCGTTTCGGTTATGACACCTATAATTCCAATTGGAAAAATTTCAGCAAGTGGCCCGATCAATACCGCGCTACGCCACACTACCGTGACGAGAATGGTGAATTGCTGTTTACTCGTATCGTAGAGGAGAAGAAAATGCAACAGTCCTCTGGTTCCGAAGGTCGTCGTAAGGAGTTCCTTGAATGGCAATTTGACTATTCACGCGTGTTTTTCAAGAACCATTATGTGAATGCTGTGCTGAAGTATAACCAACAATCCGAAATCAAGACACAAAACGTAGGTACGGACATTGAGAAAGGTATAGACCATCGTAATCAAGGTTTTGCCGGACGGTTCGACTACAATTGGAAGCACCGTTACTATGTAAACTTCAACTTTGGTATTACCGGCTCGGAGAATTTCCATAAAGATCATCGTTGGGGATTTTTCCCTGCCGCGTCTGCCGCATGGAACATTTCGGAAGAGCCCTTTATAAAACGCATTTTTCCTTGGTTGGACCTCTTTAAGGTACGATACTCTTGGGGGAAGGTAGGCAACGACAATATCGGTCAGCGTTTCCCCTACCTCTATACACTGAATACAATGGGTGGATTCAATTCCGGAGACTTCGGATATAGCCGTGGCTGGGAAGGAAGAAAATACAACCAATTGGCATCTACTGATGTGAGTTGGGAAGTATCGACCAAGCAGGATGTAGGTATCGACTTCGCTATCTTCAATGACATGTTCACAGGTACAATCGACTACTTTAAGGAGCAACGTACAGGTATCTATATGAGCCGCAACTATTTGCCATACTATGTCGGTTTGCAGAGCAATCCTTCGGCCAATGTCGGTGAGGTGAAAGCGCACGGTATGGATGGTAACATTGCGTTTAATAAGGATTTTGGTGATGTAAGCGTGACGCTGCGCGCCAATATGACGGTCAGCAAGAATGAAATCGTAGAGCGTGACGAGATGTCGGATGTATATGAGTATCGTTTGCAAAAAGGACATCGCGTAAATCAGGCCAAGGGACTAATCGCTTTGGGACTGTTCAAGGATTATGAAGAAATCCGTAACTGGCCCAACCAAGGAGATGTAATGCCCGGCGATATCAAGTATAAGGATGTGAATGGTGATGGTAACATTAACGGGGAAGATGAAGTGGCTATCGGCACTACCACCAAGCCAAACTTGACCTATGGATTCGGGGTCTCAGCCAAATGGAAAGGTTTTGATGTAAACGTGCATTTCCAAGGCGTAGGAAAATCATCTTATTTCATTAATGGTTCCAGTGTTTGGATGTTTACTAATGTAAATAGTGAAGATAACACGTCCTGGGGAAATATCCTGTCGGCTATGGCTTCGGGCAACCGCTGGATTTCGCACGAGATTTCCGGTACGATGGATACGGAAGATCCCAATGCCGATTATCCTCGCTTGTCGTATGGTGGCAATGGTAACAACTATCGTAATTCAACATTCTGGTTGCGCGACGGCTCTTACCTCCGCTTAAAGACATTGGATGTAGGTTATTCATTACCCTCTAATGTGGTAAGAAAAATCCATTGTAACAGTGTCCGTTTCTTTTTTATCGGAACCAATCTCCTGACTTGGTCGAAATTCGATTTGTGGGATCCGGAAATGGGATCGAGCGATGGTAAGAAATATCCGCTCAACCGTTCTTATTCTTTAGGCGTTTCAATTAATTTGTAATGATTATGACAACAAATAAATACTTCAAAATAACAACGATGGCACTCCTTCTGTCGGGAAGTGCCGCACTGACGGGTTGCACCGACTATTTGGATACGGATTACCTCTTCAAGGAGCGAATGACCATAGAGGATATCTTCTCCGATCGCGATTACACCAACGAATGGCTTGCCGGTGCTTATAATTTCTATAATAATAAATATTTGCAGGAAATCTGCAGCCAAGAGGGAGGGAGCCCCTTTAACTTCTCGGATGATATGGCCTACGGTGATAATTGGGGAAGCAACCGCTATGGTAGCTGGCGCAACGGGTCGTACGGTGAAGGAGGCTTGAACGACAACAGCAAGCAGGTATGGCAATTGTGTTACAAAGGCATCAATCAGGCGCAAGTGTTTCTACAGCACATTGATGGTAATATGGAGTTTGACGATGTGGAACGCGCCGACCTCCGGGGGCAGGCGCACTTTTTGGTAGGTTATTACTATTGGCATTTGCTTCGTATGTTTGGCCCTATCCCGTTGCTTAAAGAGCCGGTGGACTACTTGCAGAGTTATGATGAAATCTCGCGCTCGCGTAACACCTATGACGAGTGCGTGGAATATATCAACGAATGTTTATTGAAATCCGCCCGCGACCTCCCTCTTCAGCGTTCGCTTCAGGATCTTGCCCGTCCCACGCGTGGTGCCGCTTTGGGGTTGCGCGCACGAGTACTGCTTTATGCAGCCAGCCCGTTGATGAATGGAGAGGCTCCCGAAGCTTATGCCGCACAGCTCACAGATTATGATGGCAAGCGTCTACTCTCGACGGAGAAAGATGAATCGAAATGGGCGAAAGCGGCAGCCGCAGCCAAAGATGTGATGAACCTGCAAGTGTATAGCCTGCATGTCGCATCTCGCCGTTCAACGGCCGATGCAGTCAATCCATTGGCTTTTCCGGCAACTATCGAACCGGTTTATGATGAGAAGTTCTCCAATTCGGCATGGCCTAATGGCTGGATGAATATAGATCCCATGGAGTCGTACCGGCAGCTGTTCAATGGTGAGCTGGCGGCCAATCAGAATAAGGAACTTATCTTCTCACACTTGCAGAATTGCAGTGGTGATAATAATCTACGGAGGATTACTTTCAACCAAATGCCGGCTGAAGCCAAAGGTAGAAACACCAATTGCATGACAATCAAGCAACTTGATGCTTACTATATGGCCGACGCAACCGATGTTCCGGGTAAAGACAAAGAGTTAGGACGTAATACCGATAATACGGAGCGTCTCACCGGATATATGTCATCGGAGGTTCGCAAGAAATATAAATATAGTGACATTCCCGATGATGTGTCTTTGCAATTCGCCGATCGCGAGCCTCGTTTCTATGCGTCAGTGGCTTACAGCGGATCTATTTGGCATATGCTTGATTACGATGAAACGCTTGATGAAGTACCCGATGTACAAGTGTTCTATTACCGCGGTAAGCTGAGCGGTGGACTTGCAACAGGTATTGGCATCAAGAAGTATGTTGGTCCGTATGATATCGTGGGTGCTCATAGTGATGTTGGCCGTATCAGAAATAAATATACTTCGGATATGCGTTATGCCGAAATCCTTTTGATTTATGCCGAAGCATTGAACGAGCTTTCTGCTTCTTATGAGGTGAAATCGTGGGATGGCAGTACGACCTACAGCATTAGCCGTACACCCGATGAAATGAAGAAGGGTATTCAACCTATCCGTATCCGTGCAGGTTTGCACGACTACACCGATGCTGTTTATTCAGATCAGGATTTGTTCCGCGATAAGCTGAAGCGCGAACGCCAGATTGAACTCTTTGCCGAGGGACATCGCTACTTCGATTTGCGCAGATGGCGGGATGCCGAAGTGGAGGAATCTACTATTGTATACGGTTATAACACGCAATGCACAGAAAAAATGCGCGACTTGTTCTATGTGCCTGTCGCAATTCAGAGTTTCCCATGCGCGTTCTCGCAGAAGATGTGGTTTTGGCCAATCTGCCATGATGAGTTGCGACGCAACAAGCGTCTTACCCAAAATCCGGGTTGGACTTATCCGCAATAATCCTGGATGAGATATGAATATAGTGTGGCTTCGCCCTGCTTGATGTGTATAATTACTTTTAACGATAATATTATAGTATGAAAACGATATATAAATTACTACTTGCTGCGTTGATTGGAGGTGGCACATTGGCTTCATGCAATGACGAATGGACCGATGAGCAATTCAAACAATTGATATCTTTTAAGACCCAACCGGGCGGATGGGGTGTTACGGATGTGCATGTGCGATATGCCAATACCGCAAAATATACGTACAATTTGCCCGTACTCGTGAGCGGTTCGACCGAGAATACCGATGACCGTTTGGTTTCGTTCGCCCTGCGCGATGATACACTTGATATCCTTAATTTCGAGAAATTCGGCAATCGCCCCGAACTTTATTTTAAGGAATTGCCTCAAAAGTATTATTCTTTCCCGAAAGAATTGACTATTCCGGCAGGTCAGAGTCATGCTTTGCTTCCGATTGAATTTTCGTTGGACGGCCTTGATGATTCGCAAAAATGGGCGCTGCCTCTAAAGGTATGCGAGGATGCTAACGGTACTTACACTGTGAATCCCCGCAAGTACTATCGTACGGCAGTGCTTCGTCCGATTCTCTTCAATGAGTTCTCAGGACGTTTCTCCGGATCGAGCCTTTTGGGCACGATGGCAGGTGAATCGGAGATTAAGTTCAATTCGAGCGAAATTAAGCTTAATGTAGTGACCGACTCTATTGTCTTTTTCTACGTAGGTCAGCGTACCGAGGATTATGAGGATAGAGTCAACTACAAAGTGTTTCTGAAATTCACTGGAGATAAAGTGGATGCTAAAAAAGACCTTTATGGAGTGGAAATATGGGCTGAGAATGAGAAACTGAAGTTCAAATCTTATTCTAATCCTACTTATAAAGTGTCATCGGAGATGGACGCTACTAAAACTTATTTGAAGCATGCGTATATTGTAATATCAGATATTAACTTTGATTTTGTTGATTACACAAGCGTACCCGATTATGAAATAAAATATAATATGAAGGGAGGCCTGTCGGTATCGCGTGACTTGGATACGCGTAAACCTGATGAAGATCAGGGAACAGACTCTAAATGGTGGTAAATAATAGTAGGTAACAACTTAACCGCTACACCGGGGGACTACGAACAATGGCAAACCTCGGGTAGTGGTTAAATATTTTAAAAACTTAAAAACTAATTATGAACAATACAAAATCACTTATAGCTATGTTTTTCTTGTCGTTTATGGTACTTTCTTGTACTGATGACAACAAGGATATGATAGACGAATCAGGCGGACCTCAAAGTTTGCTTTTTGCCGAAGAGGGTTTGATGGTTCCCACGACAGGTGGTAATGTGGTTGCTACTGTTGATTGGAGCAACACAACGTGGCGAATAGAATATGACGAACAAGAGAATGCAGTCGTATCAAGTTTGTCGCAAAGTACTGGAGGTAGCTTGTCGGGTAGTGGACAAACAGCTGTGACAATACGATGCTTGGATAACCCTACAGGTGAGAATCGCTCACAAACAATCTATCTGGTGGCAGAGGAGAATAAAGAACGTATCCCTCTGTTACTTACTCAGCCGGGTGACTATTTGAACTCGTTAGCGCCCTTGAAAAGCTATGTGAACCGTACTACCGACCCGGACTTTAAGCTGGGTACTGGTGTAAATGCCGCAAACTTTTTAAAACAAGACATCGTATACACACTGACTCGCTCTAATTTTGATGAGATGACAACTGGCAATGCCATGAAGTATGGATCGGTCGTTCAGTCGGACGGCACAATGGACTTTACGAGGGTGAAGAACTTTATACAATTGGCCGAACGGTCGAATATGTCGGTCTATGGACATGTGCTTTGCTGGCATGCGCAAACACGCAAGGACTATCTCTATAGCTTGATAGAACCTGAATTTATTCCCGGAGAACAGAAATCGGGTAAGTATATCATCGACTTTGAAAGTGACAATGTGGGTGTATCCTACCCAATGACCGGTAATAGTAGTGCAATTGTAGAGGCCGATCCTGATAATGAATCGGGCAGTGTGTTGCATGTAGGTAACGATGAAATAGCTGCTAAACGCTCTTATCCAAAGCTTGAGGTAACGTTGCCTGAAGGTACGAAACTGAGAGATTACCTCACTTTATCAGTTGATTTCCGAGGAAAATGGAATGGGGGACAAACAGGTTCCGGTATGAGATTCGGTATTAACGAGAACTCTCCATCGAAGAAATTTGATACCCCAGCCGGTTTTGGTTGTCCCGATGGAAAATGGGGCAGAGGATTAATCAAAATCAATATATCCGATTTGGAGTTGACTGAAGAACAAAAGGAGTTGACCGAATTTACACTCCTCTTAGGTTCTGAAACCGGAACGGGCAATTATTATATTGACAACATCACAATGGATTGGAGTATAACAACTGAAGATCAAACTATTGTGAAGAGTCCGGAAGAGAAGGTAGAAATTCTAAGCGATGCGTTGGAACGCTGGATAGCAGGTATGATTGAAGCTTGTGGCGGTTACGTGAAGACATGGGAACTACTGAACGAACCCATGCAGGATTGGCCTGATCCGACTCAGCTGAAAACCGGCATGAAAGACGGAGTGGATGTGAATAAAGATAATACCGAGAACTCCAATTTTTATTGGCAAGATTTCATTGGTAAAGATTACGCGGTGAAAGCGCTTGAATTTGCCCGTAAACATGGCGGCCAAGATATTAAACTATTTGCTAATGAATATGGATTGGAGGGCATAGGTAGCAAGAAATTGCAAGGATTCCTGGACTATGTGAAATATATCGATGATACCTATGCGCAAAAGTTTCCTGATAGCCGTGGAGTGGATGGCATTGCTACACAAATGCACGTAAGTTACTATTTGGATGCGGCCAAGCAGGCTGAGTTTGAAACCTCGATAGAAAATATGTTCACAAAACTTGCAGCGACAGGCAAACTCGTTAAGATATCCGAATTGGATATGGGCTTAGTGGCTGAAGATGGGACTAATATTATGACTGCTGATGTTACAGAAGAGCAACATCGCAAGATGGCCGATTTCTATACGTTTATTATCAAGAAGTACTTCGAGATAATCCCTCAACCACAACGTTATGGAATTACACAATGGTGTCAGACGGATGCACCTGTAACATCTGGATGGCGTGGTGGACAGCCTGTTGGTATCTGGGATTTGGATTATAATCGCAAATTGATATATGAAGGCTATGTTAATGGGTTAAAGCAGAATAAAGAGAAGTAGAGTCTTATTTTAGAATAATAATGTATGAAATATTTTTATCTATTAGGATTGATTGCGGTATTATCATTCGCAGCTTGTTCGGATGATAATGAGGAATTCAACGAGATTGTATTGGATTCTCAAAGTGCCGTGTTTGTTGGTGAGAGTGTGGATGTGCCATCTGCAGGTGGACCGGTGAATGTAACTGTTGATTGGAATAATACGGAATGGGAAATAGCGTATGAATCGAACGACAATTCTTTTGTTTCGAGTCTATCTGCCAATGTCGGCGGCAAAGCTATAGGCGAAGGTCAGACGATAGTCACGATTCAATGTGCTGCCAATACAACCGGTGAAAATCGTAGTCAGAGCATTAATCTGACATCTAAAGCTACAGGCAATCAGGTATCCCTCACCTTGAATCAGCTTGCCGACGGTATAGACGTAAAACAATATCGACGCCTTTATGTGTCACCTTCCGATTCGCAGGAAAAGCCTGACGGGTCGTTGGAAAAGCCGTTTAAAAAAATATCGGATGCTGCACTCAAAGTGGAAGCCGGTGACACGGTATTGATTGCAGGAGGTACTTATTTTGAGGAAAATATTACTCCCATTACTTCCGGTACCGCTGAAGCCATGATTGTGTTTAAGCCCCTTTCGGACAATGATAAAGTGATTATCAAGCATCCCGGCAAGCAGTTTACTACTGATGGAACGCCGGTGTTTAACCTCTATCAGCGTAGTTATATATGGGTTGAAGGATTCACATTCAAGAATTATTATTATTCCGGCTGGACTTTTGAAATGAAAGAAGCCAATCATTGTGTGGTTATCAACAATCATTTCGAAGACATAGGAAATGACCAGATTGTGAATACAGGTATCTCTTTGATTCGTTTACACAACTCATCCGATAATGTGATTTGTAATAACTATTTTAAGGCTACATATGGCGATGGTGTCGGCATGGGACGTGAGTCCAACAACAACCTGTTGGCAAACAATACTTTTATTGAATTCAAAGGGAAGGCTCGCGGATGGGCGGGTGAAGGTTCGTCGTACACAACCAATATCACACTGGGTGACGAGATGGAATTTGACTCGAACAATCTGATTGCTTTTAATTATTCTACAAAAGGCCGTTCGTTGTTCTGGGCCGACCGTAATGGTAGTGATAATATCATTCTTCGTAATCTTGGTTATGACGCAGGGACGTTTATTTTTGACGAGTCACGCTGCAAACGTAATATCATTCAAGAAAATATAGGTTATAAAATTAATGGTCCCGCTTTCGAAACAGCCAGATATGAGACTGGCTATACCGAGGATGAGTGTTTAATCAATAACGTAGCATATAAAGCCGGTACAGGTTTCTTTATGTCGAAGTCATGGCGTGCTGTCGTTCGTCACAACATCGCATACCTTTGTAAAGATTATAGCTTTTCGTTTGATGAAACTGCTGCCGCATGTGGTCCGCATATCTTTGAACACAATCTTTGGGGCACTACACAGAATAACGGTAATAATTGCTTGAATTATCTGGACCAAAAGAAACCTGCAAACTATCTTGTAGAGCAGCAGGGTGGTATTAATGGTCCTACAGGTGACCCGATGTTTACCGACCCGGACAATGGCGATTTTACGTTGAAGAACGGTAGTCCGGCTATCGGAGCCGGTAAGCTTGACCAGGATTTAGGGGCATTCGCGGTATATCCTCCTACAAGCTATGGATGGAATGAAGCATGGAAACTGTCGAAGGGCGTATGTGCGAACTTCTCAAAACCAGTTACCGATTGTGTGGCATTAGGTCAGCATATCGTTTTTGTCAAACTAAGTTCTCCTTCCTCAAAGGAAGTTTCTGTAAAGGTTAAGGCTGTAGCTGGTGATGCTCGTCCCAACATTGATTACACAATGGTCGATGAAATATCTTTTGCTCCGGGTGAAGTGAGTAAAGCAATACTTGTTAATGTTGTGGATAATGGCTTTGCTGATAATCAATTGCTATGTCTGCAGATAACACAGGTGGATGGCGCACAGGTCGGTCCCCGCAACATCCATGCTATTCGCATTGAACGTTAGTAATTTTAAATTCAAGTTTCGCAAGTTCCTGTGTAATCTTCTTGGTTCAATGAACTAATGATGTTACAAAGGGCTTACGGAACTTGAATTATATTATATGACTTGGTCTTTTGAGAATCTTAGCTTTGAATGGATGGTTGTACTCTTATTTTGTAATTCTTCAGCTTTCCGATAAAAAAGCCACGAATTTTTCGCTTAAAATCCTCGATTTTCCAAGCAAAACTCCTCGTCTTTCGCGGTAAAAGCCCTCGGATTTCCTTGGAAGAAGCCTCGTCTTTCTTGGAAGAAGTCATAGCTTTCCGATTAGCAATGCAGCCTTTTCCAGTTATTACTATCACAATAAATGTACTATTTTACTATACTGTATCATATGTACAGAATAATGTATCATGCCTGAGACGAGGTGTATGATGTAGTAAAGAGATTGTATCTCTTGTATAATCGATAATTACACGATTCTACCTACTTTTGACGTAGAGATACATAGAATAAAAACAGAATTAGTAATTAGAAAAAAACAGCATGAAAAAATTAATTATTCGTTTTATTAATGGCCTTCTGTATGCAGATGACCTATCACAATGCACAAGCGCAATCTAATCAAAAATATTGGAAATATGCTCCCCGCCCAGTGTTGGGCTGGAACTCGTGGGACATATTCGGTACCACCGTCACCGAACAGCAAGCCAAGGAACAGGCTGACGCCATGGCCCGGTACTTGCTGCCCAGTGGCTATAAATATTTTACGGTTGATATCCAGTGGTATGAACCAAATCTGTAGTCAACGAATTGTAGGCATACCTCTTTATATATTGTAACCCTTTTTCTTTGATTATCCATGAATGTATATTTTCTCAAATGTTTAGTTACTCTGATTTTACTAGTTACCTCTGTAACTTTTTGCATGGCCCAGCAATCCTTCCAGTTGAGTGCTAAGGATGCCGGTAAACGATTTGACGGCATCGGTGTGGTGAATGGTGGTGGGGCCACTGCAGTGCTTTTGAAAGATTATCCCCAGCAGCAACGCAGAGAAATACTCGACCTGGTGTATAAACCTATGTTTGGCGGTTCGATGAGCGCCATACTGGTAGAGATTCCCGGCGATGGCAACTCCACCCAAGGAAGCATGATTAGTCACAGCCATCATCGTGGCGACTTTAACTTCGAACGCGGATATATGTGGTGGGTGATGAAAGAGGTTAAAAAACGCAATCCGCAACTCTCTATCGATGCCACCGCCTGGAGTGCACCAGCTTGGGTGAAGAGTTACTGGTCGGCCGATATGGTAGACTACTACCTCGCCTGGCTACGTGGACTACGCGAGGTGCATGGAGTAGAACTCGATGCCTTGGGTTGCCACAACGAGAAAGGAAAAAACTATGCCTTCGCCAAGATGCTCAAAAAATCTCTGCTAGCAAATGGCTTTCAAAACGTCAAACTTCATGGCTTTGACAATTGGGGCAAGAATAAGATGGACTTCCTGCAGGATATGAAGCGAGATGTGGAACTGCAAGAGGCTTTCGATGCCGTCAGTGCCCACACCTTTAGTGAAATTCCCCTCACACCCGAACAGCGACAGTTAGTCGAATCTATGAATAAGCCCATCTGGAACAGCGAAGACCACATCTACCTGAAGGGTTTTGATGCCCTCATCAACATTGTGAAGTGCTTCAACGAAAACTACATTGTGAGCGGTGCTACCCGCATTATCAATTGGTACGACATAGCCGGGGTTTACCCCATGGAACCTTATAGTTGTGATCCTGCCACCGTCTTAGCCCGCGAGCCCTGGAGTGGGCACTACAGCGTGCGTGAGGCCCTTTGGGGATATGCGCACTACGGCCAGTTCACCCGTCTGGGTTGGCAATATGTTGATGGTGGCTGTGCGCATCTGCAACAAGGCGGCTCCATGGTCACCTTGAAAGATTCGGCTACGGGCGATTACAGTGTAATCATTGAAACCAAGGAGGCCAAAAAGCCTCAAACCATCGAAATCAAAGTGAAAGACGGACTCAAAACTGATGCCTTATGCGTGTGGTATAGCGATGAGCAGCAACAGTTTGTTCGCCTACCAGATATTAAGCCCCGTAGGGGGCGTTTCTCCCTCGAACTTCGTTCGCAGGCCGTTTACTCCCTCTCCACGACACGCGGACAGCAGAAAGGCTCGTTTCAGCAGATTCCAGCATCTAAGCCTTTCCCTATTCCTTACGAAGACAACTTCGACCGCTATACCCAACCTTACGAGTGGGGCTATCTACCCCATTTTACCGCCGATATCTTTGGCTGTTTCGAACTCACCGAGCGGCCCGACCACCAAGGACAATGCCTCCGTCAGACCGTGGGTGAGCAACCTTTAAGTTGGGCTCCCAAGTGGCACCATTATACCATCCTCGGCGATTCTGCTTGGAATGATTATGAGGTGAGTGCCGATGTTTATCTTAATCCGCAAGACGAAGCTGCCGTGATGGGTAGGGTGTGCGATGTAGGCTCGGGTTATGGCGTGTGGGCCAAAGGTTATTATCTCAAACTCAACGACCAAGGCCGATGCTCTTTGGTCATCACTCGCGGCAAACTCAATCCCAAGGAACTGATAGGCGATGCCGAGCAGCAGGCTGCTATCTTGGCTCGCACTGATGTAGAGGTGGGTGGGGAATATGTGCTTGATAGTGCCCAAGTAACAGGAGTCAGTGCCTGCCAATGGCATCAGCTGAAACTTCGTTTCGAAGGCGATGTTATTACCGGTTTCGTGGATGGACGTGAGGTAGTGCGTACCACTTCGGCACGCTATCCTCGCGGCATGGCTGGTTTGCTGGCTCCCCTCCAAAAGCGACGTGTAGCTACTCCCTATTTCGATAATCTAAAGATTACCCCGCTGGGGCGCACACCCATATCTATTCTGCCTCATCCGTTATCTATTCAGCCCCTATATCCTTTTGTGAAGTAGGGTAGCTGTACATTTTTACCCTGTTGATGCCTATTTTTTGAGGAGATGTCTTATAATTACAGAAGAATGTTTCAGGGTAGAAGTGTTTTGTATGATACACCCGCGCGGGTGTATGCATTTTCTCATTCCTTCCGCATCATTCTTACTATTTTTGTCGTAGAGATAAATCAAAACATTATAAATTTATAAATCAACCCGTATGAAAAAGATTTTCACTCTTCTCGCTGCCTGCTGCTTGAGCCTCAGTGCCAGCACCCTGCAAGCACAAACCGAACAAACCACCCAAAAGTATTGGCAATATGCCCCCACCCCTGTGCTGGGTTGGAACTCATGGGATATCTATGGCACTACTGTCACCGAGCAGCAGGCCAAGGAGCAGGCCGATGCCATGGTCGAACATCTGTTACCCAGTGGTTATAAATACTTCACCGTGGACATTCAGTGGTACGAACCCAATTCCAAGGGGCATATCTACAAGAAGGGCGCTCCGCTCACCATGGATGAGTATGGCCGCCTCACGCCGGGCTTGAAGAAATTTCCCTCGGCTGCCGGTGGTAAGGGTTTCAAACCGCTGGCCGACTATGTGCATAGCAAGGGACTGAAGTTTGGTATTCACATCATGCGCGGCATCCCCAAACAAGCGGTGGCGCAGAATACGCCGGTGCTGGGTACGAATGTCAAGGCGCAAGACATCGCCATCACCAAGTCTATCTGCCATTGGAATCCCGACATGTATGGCGTAGATGCCACCAAGCCCGAGGGTCGCGCCTACTACCAGTCTATCATCTCAATGTATGCTGATTGGGGCGTAGACTTCATCAAGGTAGACGACATCTCTCGTCCTTACAACGAGATACAGCAGGCTGAGATTGAGGCCATCCGCGAGGCCATCGACAAGACTGGTCGCGAGATTGTGCTGAGCCTTTCACCCGGTGCGACTCCCGTCAAAGCTGGTCCTCATGTGATGAACCACGCCAACCAATGGCGCATCACCGATGACTTCTGGGATAAATGGCACCACCTCTACGCCATGTTCGAACGTCTGGATGCATGGACTCCCTATCGTGGTGAGGGTCACTTCCCCGATGCCGACATGCTGCCCATCGGACAGGTGAGCTTCGGTCGCGCCACTCGTTTCACTAAAAATGAACAATACACGCTGATGAGCCTTTGGGCCATTGGCCGCTCACCCCTCATCTTTGGTGGTGATATGACTCGTCTCGATGAGTTCACCAAGGAGATGCTCACCAACCCCGAGATGCTGAAGGTCAACCAACAGAGCACCAATAACCGTCAACTGAGTCGTGTGAACGACCTCATCGTGTGGGTAGCTGATGTGCCGGGTAGCAAAGACAAGTACGTAGCCTTCTTCAACGCCCAAGGTAAGGAGTCGAGCGATGCCATTGAGTCAAAGATTTCAGTAGACCTCACTCAACTGGGCTTCAACAAGAAAGCAAAAGTGCGCGACCTCTGGAGCCATCGAGACCTTGGCAAGTTCAAAGGTACGTTCTCGCAGTACATCAAGCGCCATGGTGCCGGCTTGTATCGCATTAGTCAGTAATTATTCAACATCATCTTCTTTATCAAAACACAATATGAACAAGAAACATCTCTTCCTCTCGTGTGCCCTTTTGGCGGTCACTGCGCTGCCGGCGCTGGCCATCGACCATCCCGGCATCACGAGCGCGCAGCTAGATAAAACCCGCTTCACCCTGCTCCAGGCCGGTAAACCTACGCCCATCCTGATGGATGCAGCCGATCAGAAAGGTATCAATATCGCTGTCACCAACTTGACCGAAGACTTCCGTCGCGTGAGTGGCACGCAGGCCGAAGTGCTTTCCACCCCTCGCACCAACCGCTTCATCCTTGTGGGAAGTTTGGAAAGTAAATACATCAAGCAGCTCATCAAGAACGGTAAGCTCGATGCCAAACAGCTGCAAGGCAAGCATGAACAATACCTCATCACCACCGTCAAAGCACCCTTCGCAGATGTAGACGAAGCCCTTGTGGTGGTAGGTAGCGACCGCCGTGGCGCTATTTATGGCACCTACGAACTCTCTGAGCAAATCGGTGTATCGCCTTGGTATTGGTGGGCCGATGTACCTGTGGAGAAGCAACAGAATCTCGCCATCGAGCGCGGCAATTATACTGCCGGTGAGCCTGCCGTGAAGTATCGTGGCCTCTTCTTTAATGATGAGGCTCCCTGCCTCACCAACTGGGTGAAGCATGCCTTCGGTACCAACTATGGTGGTCATGAGTTTTATGCTAAGTGCTTCGAACTCATCCTCCGCCTGCGTGGTAACTTCCTCTGGCCCGCCATGTGGTGCTGGACTTTCTATGCCGATGATCCCCTGAACAGTAAGGTGGCCGATGAGATGGGTGTGGTGATGAGTACTTCGCATCATGAACCCATGGCTCGCAACCACCAGGAGTGGAGCCGCCACCGCAAGGAGTATGGTGCTTGGAATTATGCCACCAATCAGAAGGTCATCGACCAGTTCTTTACCGAGGGTATCCGTCGCATGAAGGATACAGAAGATGTGGTGACCATCGGTATGCGTGGCGATGGAGATGGTCCTATGAGTGAGGATGCCGATACCAGACTGCTGGAGCGCATCATCGAGAACCAACGCAAGATTATCGCCCGTGAGACCGGTCGCCCCGCTAAGGAGACTCCGCAAGTGTGGGCACTCTATAAAGAAGTACAAGACTATTATGACAAGGGTCTGCGTGTGCCCGATGATGTCATCATGCTGCTGGCCGATGATAACTGGGGCAATGTACGCCGCCTACCCAATGCTGAGGAGCGCAAGCACCCCGGAGGGTGGGGCATGTACTACCACGTGGACTATGTGGGTACCCCGCGCAACTCCAAGTGGCTCAACGTCACTCCAATCCAGAATATGTGGGAACAACTCAGCCTCACCTATGAGTATGGTGTAGACAAACTGTGGGTGCTCAATGTGGGTGACCTCAAACCTATGGAATACCCCATCAGCCTGTTTATGGACATGGCTTGGCGTCCGCAGAAATACACCGCTGAAACCTTGTTGGAGCATCCATACGACTTCTGCAAGCAAGCCTTCGGCGAGGAGCAAGCGGGGGAAGCAGCCCGCATCCTCAACCTCTACTCCAAGTACAACGGTCGCGTCACCGGTGAGATGCTTGATGCCAAGACTTACAATTTGGAAACGGGTGAGTGGAAACAGGTGCGTGATGAGTATATCTGTCTGGAAGCCGAAGCCTTACGCCAATACAACTTGTTGGCTGAAGAATATAAAGATGCTTACAAACAGCTTATCCTTTTCCCCGTACAAGCTATGGCTAATCTTTATGACATGTATTACAGCCAAGCTATGAACCATGCCCTCTACAAGGCTGGCAACCCTGCTTGTAATCAGTGGGCAAATAGGGTGGAGCAGACCTTTAAGCGCGATGCAGCTTTGGCTGATGATTATAACAATGTGATGAGTGGTGGCAAGTGGAAACATATGATGAGCCAGAAGCACATTGGTTACAAGACGTGGAACGATGATTTCAAGGAGGATACGCTTCCTGAAATATTCCGTATGGATGCAGCGCAAGCCAATCGCGAGGGTGGCTATGTGTTTACTGCAAAAGACGGTATGGTAGCTATGGAGGCTGAACATTATTTCAGTAAGCAAGATGCGGCTGATGCCAAATGGACTACCATTCCTTATATGGGACGTACGCTGAGCGGTGTGACACTCATGCCTCGCTTGCCACAAGCGGATGGTGCTAGTTTGACGTATAAGATGCATATTCCCCAAAATGTGAAGGAAGTAACCATTCATGTAGTGGTGAAGAGTACACTTGCTTTTGCACGTACGGATGGGCATCGCTATACTGTGGTGCTGGATGGTGGAGAACCTATGGAAGTGAACTTCAATCACAATTTGAATGAGAAGAAGGAGAATATCTATAGTATCTTCTATCCTACGGTTGGTCGTCGTGTAGTAGAAAGCAAGGTGACTGCGTCTTTGAAATCTGCGGAACAGAATCTGCATACACTCACACTGAAACCGCTTGACCCGGGTATTGTGTTTGAAAAGATTGTGGTGGATTGCGGTGGTTACAAGTCTGCCTACCTCTTTGGCGATGAGTCACCTTATAGTCGTTCTGTTACCGACTATTAAATGAAAGCCGTGGTATATTGTTTTTATAAGCATTAAATTACTAATAACTATGAACAGAATAGGGCTTCCACTTTTTGCGCTTCTCTTCTTGCTCTGCATGCCGCTTGGCGCGCAACAGGTTTTGCGGGATTCTATATCCTACTATCTTGGACAAGAGATGGCTAGTTTTCCGCAAGAGAGAATGAGTATTCATACCGACCGCCCCTCTTACTTGGCTGGTGAGCGTATTTGGTTTAGAACTCATCTGGTAGATGCGTTACAGATGAAGCAAGCCAATGCGAGTCGTTATGTGTATGTAGAGTTGATTGACCCTGCCGCACAACTCGTGAAGCGCATCAAGTTACGCCCTGATTCTTTAGGTTATTTTCATGGACATCTCGACACCGAAGAGCAACAACCCGAGGGGTATTACACCCTTCGGGCTTATACCCAATACATGCGTAATGTAGGACCCGACTACTTTGCCCATCGGCAGGTGTTCATCTCTACGCCTGCTACACAGGACCTTACGCCTCATGTACGCCTGATTGAAAATGATGGCACCGTGGCCACCGCCATCCATTTTAGTTCCGTAGGATGTGCAGATACGCTCGTTCCCCAAGAAGCCACTATCTTTCCGAAAGGCACGCTTGAGGAGGATGGCATTCGCTTAAAGTTTCGTGACGGTGTGGCAAAGTTTACTTTCCGCAAGTGGGAGGTGAATGACCGGCGCACTTTTCTGCTTCAAACGGTATATAATAACAAGGTAGCCAGTCGCTTCCTGTCTCTTCCTACAGATACCACTCGTTTTGCTGTCAGCTTTTTCCCCGAAGGAGGTTCTGCTATCGTGGGTTGTAATCAGCGTATTGCCTTCAAGGCTTTGGCGGCTGATGGACTGTCCATAGAGGTGGAAGGCGAAGTGGTGGATGATCTTGGTCAAAAATGTGCTTTGTTACAATCGGTACATCTGGGCATGGGGTCTTTTGTGCTTAATTACAAAGCCGGGCGCAAATATTATGCGCATTGTTTGGCTAAGAATGGAGCGAAACAGACCTTTGAGTTGCCTCAGCCAAAGGAAGACGCTGTCGGACTGTCAGCTCGTTGGAATGGCGATTTTTTGCGATTGTCTTTATTACAGCCTGCTGCTGAATCCAGGCAACGTCCGTTGACTCTGGTAGCGCAGCTCAGAGGGTTGGTTTTGTATGCGAACCCTTGGGATTATAGCCAGCCAAGAATTACATTCGAGCGCAGTTTCTTTCCTGCCGGTATCACGCATTTGATGCTGATTGATGATAAAAAGAACATAGTCAGTGAACGACTGGTCTTTAATATGCGTGCTGATGTGAAGGCTAACCTCACCGCTGCAACAGACAAGCTTGCTTATGAGCCTCGACAGAAAGTGGATTTAGCACTTACGTTGAAAGATGCGTTAGGATATCCATTGAAAGGCAACTTTTCTTTGTCCGTGGTGGATGGTCATGATGTGAAACCTGACTCAACGCAGAACATCTTTTCCGATCTGTTGCTGACTTCTGATTTGCGTGGTTATATCGAGCAACCTCTTTCTTATTTTCAAGGGAATAAATTGCAGTCATATCAGTTGGATTTACTCATGATGACTCAAGGTTGGAGAAGATATAATATCCCTGAAGTGCTGAAAGGAAATGTCACGGAAAAGCTATCCTATCCGCTTGAAACCAGCGACGTGGTGAAGGGTAGGGTAGAAGGCTTTCTCAAAGGACTGAAAGATGCTAATCTGACACTCTTGGCCATCCGGGATTCATTGTTGGGTACTCATGTAGCAATCCCGGATAAGGATGGTTATTTCAGTTTCGACCAAATGGAATATCCGGAACGTACCAAATACATCATTCAAGCACTTAAATCCAAACGAGGAAGTGCAGGTGTTTTCTTGACACTTGATTCTGTCATTTCTCCTGCACAACCGCAATTGAAACTATTACAGCCACGTACACCTCTGCTTGCCGAGCGTAATTATGTGATGAAAATGGATCAAAAATATACGTTGGAGAATGGAATGCGTGTGTATAACTTGGGTGAAATATTGGTCACGGCCCGTCGTAAAAGTAATACAGCCGGTGACTCTCCCTATTATTCGGCCAATGTGTCCAGAGTCATTTCACGGAAAGACATAGAAAAAGGAAACTTCAGTTCTGTGCTTGATATGGTTCGTCAGTTGCCGGGTGTGGCGGTGATAGGTTCGGAAGTAACCTATCGCGGGCAACCGACATTGGTAATATTGGATAATATACCTGAGGAGAATTTCGATTATGAACGGTTGATACCTGATGATGTGGGTGACTTGTTTTTTGCTCCCCCTACCACGGTGGGACCTGTCTTTGGCGGTCGGGGTGCCAATGGAGCCATTGTTATCAATACCCGTAGAGGTTTTGTAGAAAAAAATACGGTGAATAATAATATGGCTATAGTGCGCCCCATCGGCTATCAGCAGTCTGTAGAGTTTTACTCTCCGGTCTATGATACTCCCGAAAAACTCAAATCAACCAAGCCCGATTTGCGCTCTACTATCTATTGGAATCCGGCTGTAACAACAGACGAACATGGCGAGGCGCATATATCTTTCTATACGGCTGATTCTTCTTCACGGTATCGTCTGGCGGTGGAAGGTGTTAGTGCTATAGGAGCGATTATCTGTAGTGAACAAGATTTATTTTGAACAATCTATAATTTATTATTAAATCCAATGAGAAGAATAAATGCGATATTTGTAGTATTGATTACATGGTTCTTGACAGTTCCCATGTGTGTAGTGGCTCAGAATGCAAATCCTTATCTGCCCCTGTGGGAGCATTTGCCTGATGGAGAGCCTCATGTCTTTGAAGATCCCGATCAACCCGGTAAATATCGGGTATATATCATAGGGTCTCATGATGTAAGATTTACGGGTTATTGTGGTGCTGATATCCATGCGTGGTCTGCTGCCGTGGATGATTTGACGAATTGGCGTGATGAAGGTCCTATTTTTACGTATAAAGTTGATGGTAAATGGGATGTGATGTTTGCCCCTGACCTTGTGGAAGTGAAACGCAAGGATGGAATTAAGGAATATTACCTGTATCCACATAGTTGTGGTCGTGGGCGTGTGGCGATGGTGGCCAAAGGAAGTCGTCCTGATGGTCCTTTTACGCCCATTAACCTGACGGCTGACGGAACACGTACTACTGAAGGTAGCGTGATTGGATTTGACCCATCGGTGTATGTGGAGTATGTGACTGATCCCAAGGATCCTGATTATGAGGTTGGATTCAGGGCTTACGCCTATTGGGGCTTTCAAAAATCATCGGTAGCTGAGCTTGACCAAAACACCATGTGTACAGTTCGTCCTGCTACGGAGGTAGTGAAATCATTGATTCCTGCCAGTACCCGTTATGGCGAGTTGCGTAGAGAATCTGACAAGGAATCTCCTTATATCTATCAGGGGGAAGACTTGGGGCGATTCAATTTCTTCGAGGCTTCCTCTATTCGTAAGGTGGGCAATAAGTATTTGATGATATACAGTGGTTATTCAGGTCCTGATTATGGCTTGGGTAGTACCAACTCATCGCTCCGCTATGCTTATGGTGATACTCCGCTGGGACCATGGAGGGCTGGTGGCGTGCTGGTGGATTCTCGCGCACCGGTATTGAACAAAGAGGGTAATGCTCTGCAGACAACCAACGCCGGGCACAATACGCATGGCAGCATTGAACAGATTAATGGGCAATGGTATGTGTTTTATCATCGTCCTCCTCGTGGTTTTGGTAACGCGCGTCAGAGTATGGTGGCTCCCATCAACATAGAATGTGATAAGCGTTCGGTGGCTGATGGTGGAAAAGTGGTGATTACGGCTTTTGATCCATATGCTAAAAATAAGGAGTGGAGTGCAATGGCCAGCAATGGTGATTCCTATCGAGGAGCCGAGGTGACCTCTGAGGGCTTTAATATCTTTGGTCTGGACCCTTACCAATTTTATTCAGCCGGATATGCTTGCTATTTGAGTAATGGGCAAACCATGCAAGACTCTTGGGATATTTGGGATAACCATGCTCCTTGTACCAACGTGAAACATGGTGATGTCATTGGTTATAAGTATTTTGGATTTGGTGGGCTCAAAAAAGATAAATTGGGACTCAAGGCTTTTGCGGGTACTCGCAAAGGAAATCAGACTAAGCTCAGTATCTTCTTGGCTCCTTTGGTGAAGGATGGCTTCAAGGTGAGTGTGTGGATAGATGGTCCTTGGGACAACGCTGCATGGAAAGGACGCAAACTGGGTGAGATAGAGGTGCCTGCCGGTTCTGCCTCTTCTATACAAGAGTTTACATTGGATGTCTCTTCTTATGTGGATGGTTTGAAGGGCAAGCATGCTATCTATTTGGTGGCTGAAGGGAAACCTCATACTGCACTTTATGATTTCATCGGTCTAGGGTTTGGCAGTAAATATCAGAAACTGATTCGCCACATCGCTCCTGAAGTACAAATCTATGTGGATGGTAAAGCGGCTGAAATGCCGAAGTATCCAGTGCGTTCAACGGCTGAAAATGGTATTACTGGGTATAATCATTATTTGGTGCAAGTTGATGCAACGGACACTTCTCGAAATCCGGTAATTACAGCGAAAGCTACATCACCCGAGGTGAGTATAAAGATAACTCAGCCATCTGCTTCCAAGGATGGCATGGTGGAATGCAGCTATAAGGGTGCGGTGAAGTACTTCACAGTGAGCAGTAAATAGCTATCAAAAACTATAAAAAGAATGATACGCAGGAACGTTTTCTTATTGACCGCCATCGCTATGATGGCTATAGCGAGCGGAAGTGTGTATGCCCAGAGCGGATTGGAAGCTGTAGGCCCTGTTCCCAACACCATGCAATTGGAGTGGCAGCGGATGGAGCAGTATGCCTTCATCCATTTCTCGATAAACACTTATACCGACCAGGAGTGGGGTGACGGAAGCAACGATCCGAAACTCTTTAACCCCACGGAGTTAGATTGCCGACAGTGGGCGCGGGTATGCAAGGAGTCGGGGCTGAAGGGGGTGATACTTACGGCGAAACATCACGACGGATTCTGCCTGTGGCCGTCGAAGTATACCGAATACTCGGTGAAGAACTCGCCATGGCGCGAGGGACGGGGCGATTTGGTAAGGGAACTGTCGGATGCTTGTCGGGAGTTCGGATTGAAGTTCGGAGTGTATCTCTCGCCGTGGGATCGAAACCGAGCCGATTATGGACGCCCCTCTTACGTGGAATACTTCCGCAACCAGTTGACGGAGCTATTGACCAATTATGGCGACGTGTTTGAAGTATGGTTCGACGGGGCCAACGGTGGATGGGGATATTACGGTGGAGCGAGGGAGAATCGCGTGATAGACCGTGCGACATATTACGATTGGCCGGGAACAATAGAGCTGATACGCAAGCTACAACCGAATGCGATAATATGGAACGAGGCAGGACCTGACATCCGCTGGTGCGGTAATGAGGGAGGTTCTATAGGTGAAACCAACTGGAGCCGATTTGACGCTCATGAGTTTGTGCCGGGTACAGCAGATACGGATGTGCTGCGTTTTGGACGAGAGACGGGAACGGACTGGGTACCGGGCGAGGTGAACGTGTCGATACGTCCTGGATGGTTTTACCATACGTATGAGGACTCAAAAGTAAAGTCACTGTCGCAACTGCTCAACATATACTATAATTCCGTGGGGCGCAACGCTACATGGCTACTCAACTTTCCAATAGACCGCCGCGGACTCATTCATGAGAACGATGTCAAAGCAATGAAGGAACTGAAGGTAACGCTCGACCAGACCTTTGCAGATAATCTTGCACGAAAGACAAAGGCGACAGCCGACAGCGAGCTTAGTTCAAAATACAGCGCGGCAAAAGCCATCGATGGCAAGGCCGACACTTATTGGACGGCAGCAGACGGTAAGAAACCCGTCGCCATCACTCTGAAGTTCAAGAGACCGACAACTGTAAACAGACTGCTCATTCAGGAGTATATACAGCTGGGACAGAGAGTGAAATCATTCAAGGTGGAAGCTCTTGTCAGCAATGCAGCCGTTGACGGACATTTGCCTAAGCAAGAGTGGAAGGAATTGGCTCGCGAGACGACCATCGGATATAAGCGAATACTGAGATTTGGCACGGTGAAGGCGGATGCGCTGCGCATCAGCATAGATGACAGCGATGGCACGCCACTTTTATCTAATGTAGAGTTATACAATGCTCCGCAGATTCTCCATGCTCCGGCAGTGACGAGAGGTAAGGATGGCGAGGTGGTGATCATTCCATCAGACCATGAGTCGGCGGTATTCTACACGCTTGATGGAACGGTACCCACACGTTCGTCGCGGCGATACACTGGTCCTGTACCGACAGAGGGTAGGGTAAGCGTAAAAGCGATTTCCGTCGATGAAACAACTGGCAGGGAGAGTGCCATAAGTGCGGAGTCATTTGATATCTCACACAAGAAGTGGGCAGTAATCTCTGCCGACCGTAATGCAGTATGGGCTATTGACGGTAATCAGGGCAGCAACTGGCATCAGCGCGGAGCGATGCCTGCTGACTTGACGATTGACCTCGGCGAGAAAGTGGAGATGCGCGGCTTCCGCTATCTGCCCGACCAAAGCGCCCTTTTCGCCTCAGGCTTCATCACATTTTATGAATTTTACGTATCTGACAACGGCAGTAACTGGCGGAAAGTGACTGAAGGCGAATTCTCTAACATCCGCAATAACCCCGCAGCGTGGCATACCGTGGAGTTCGCCCCGGTGAAAGCCCGTTATGTGAGGCTGAGAGCCAAGGCGAACAGTAGTAATGACAATGTGGCGGGATATTCGGAATTTGATATCATAACGAATTAATGAAAAATAAATATGAGAAAATTTTGTTTTTTACTCTGTTTGCTGGCAGGGACAAGTGAAGCGGCCACTTATACAGTGAAAGTGGGGCAAGGACAAGTCAAGGTGGAATGGTATGCCGACGGTGTGGTGCGAGTGGTGAAGACACCTACTACGGCGGAGTTTGTAAGGAAAAGCCTCGCAGTGACTGCCGCTCCGAAGGAGATTAAAGTCAAGGTAAAGGAGACGCAGGACACACTGTTCCTCTCGGACAGCCGCATACAGATTGCAGTGGCAAAACACAGTGGTGAGATTGTTTATCGCATGGCGAAGCGTGCAGAGATTGTTAGGGAAGCATCGGAAGCAGTGTTCACTTCGGTAGATGACGCTGGGCGTAAGTCGTGGAAAGTGAAGCAGGGATTCAGGTTAGAGAAAGACGAGGCTATATATGGTCTCGGCATATTGCAAAACGGAAAGATGTCACAGCGGGGAGTAAACAGACAGTTGCGACCGGGAAATACGGAGGACGGTGTGCTGTTCTTCCAGTCGGAAAAAGGATACGGAATATATTGGGATAATTATTCGCCTACAAATATTTCTGATAAAGGCACTGAAGTTGCTTTCTCGTCGGAAGTGGGCGATGCCGTAGACTATTATTTTATATATGGAGGTAATGCCGATGGAGTGGTGTCGGGCGTTCGTGAACTTACGGGCGATGTACCAATGCTGCCACTGTGGTCGTATGGATTTATGCAGAGCCGTGAGAGATATAAAAGTCAGCAGGAATTGCTTGATGTGCTTCATCGTTATCGTAAGGATGGAGTACCGATAGACTGTATGATTCAGGACTGGCAGTATTGGGGAAACAACTATCTGTGGAACGCTATGGAGTTTATGAGCGAGTCGTTTCCAAATCCTAAGGCGATGATTGACGAGGTCCATGCACAGAATGCTAAATGTATGATTTCTATTTGGTCGTCGTTTGGACCGATGACGAAGCCTTACCGCCAGCTTGATGAGAAAGGACTGTTGTTTGACATAAAGACATGGCCGCAGTCGGGCATCAGTCATCAGTGGCCTCCACGTCAGGATTATCCGAGTGGTGTAAGGGTGTATAACTGCTATTCTTCGGAAGCTCGTGATATATATTGGGAGAATCTGAAGCGCATCTACGATCTTGGAATGGACGGCTGGTGGATGGACAGTACAGAACCTGACCACTTCAATTGGCAACCAGCGGATTTCGACCGACAGACAGGTATGGGCAGCTATCGCAGTGTGTTGTGCGCCTTTCCGCTGATGACCGTTGGCGGTGTGTACGACCATCAGCGTGCGGAGAGTGACAGTTCACGTGTCTTCATACTTACTCGTTCATGTACCTTTGGTCAACAGCGCTATGGTGCTAATGTGTGGAGTGGCGATGTGGTGTCTACATGGGATATGCTTAGAAAACAGGTCCCCGCAGGGCTGAATTTTTCGCTTACCGGCAATCCTAATTTTAATTCTGATCTCGGCGGGTTTTTCGCCGGCTCATACAACCGTTCGTGGAAGGGCAAGCCTGCCTACGAGAATCCCGCCTATCATGAGCTTTATGCCCGTTGGACACAGCAGGGAGTGTTTACTCCAATGATGCGCAGCCATGGTGCAGACGTACCTCGCGAGTTGTATTATTACGGCAAGGCAGGTGAACCTGTTTATGATGCCCTCTTAGGAGCGATAAAGTTGCGTTACCGTCTTTTGCCTTATATTTATAGCACGTCATGGAGCGTGAGCAAACGGCGTGATACGTTTATGCGTGCCTTGGTGATGGACTTCCCTACTGACGCAAAGGCTAAGAGTCTCAACGATGAGTATATGTTCGGTCGCGCCATCCTTGCCACTCCTATACTCAATGCGCAGTACACGCCGGAGGTTGTTCGCCACGATGCCGATGCTAATGCGGGATGGGACAAAAATACGGGGAGGACCCAAATGAATGCGATGGAAAATGTAGATTTCAGTCATCCCTCGGAGCATACAGCCTATCTGCCCGCCGGCAGCCGATGGTATTACTTCCATAACGGTAAGGTATATGATGGCGGTCAGGACGTAAAGCTTGAGATACCGTTCAGCGAAATTCCTTTCTTCATCCGTGGCGGTTCGATATTGCCGATAGGTCCTGATGTGCAGTATAGTAGCGAGAAGGCTTGGGATAATCTTGAAATACGTGTTTATCCCGGATCTGATGCCGAGTTTACGCTATATGAAGACCGTGGTGACGGCTATGACTATGAACAGGGCAAATACAGCGAGATTCCCATGACATGGAACAACCGCACACGCACACTCACGATACACAACCGCCGAGGTTCATTCCGTGGCATGACTGCTGAGAAAACATTCAGGGTGACGTTGCCGGATGGTAAACATAAGACGGTAGACTACAATGGCAAGAAAATCGCCATAAAGCTATAACAAGTGAAATTAACGATATAAGAGAGTATGAGAAGATTTTTGTATTTCAAATTGCTATTTATGGCAATTATGCTGCTGGTTGGCACTGATGCGGTTGCAACGAACAAGACACTGACACGCAACGGGCAACCGACTTGCGAGAGTTTTAATGATAACTGGAAATTCTGCCGTTATGGGCTACAGCCTGATGGAGGACGCATTGACGAGCCTAAGGGACTGGAAAAACCGACTTTTGATGATAGTCGATGGAGGAGATTGGAGCTTCCACACGATTGGGCTATTGAAGGACCGTTTCGCATAGAACTGGCAGGAGAGATGGGAAAACTGCCTTACAAGGCCATCGGATGGTACAGGAAGAATTTCACTTTGGACAGGAACGATGCAGGACGGAGGATATATATTGACTTTGACGGTGCGATGTGTTATACCGAGGTGTGGGTAAATGGGAAGTACGTGGGCGAATGGCCGTATGGATACAATTCATTCCGTTTCGATCTCACGCCATACGTGAAGTTCGGTGAAGACAATCTTATAGCCGTGAAACTGAACACTGAGAAGTTTGACTCTCGCTGGTATTCGGGAGCGGGAATCTACCGAAACGTGTGGTTGACGAAGACCGAACAGGTGCATGTCGGGCATTGGGGGACATTCGTGACCACTCCTGAGGTGAGCACTGCTGCAGCGAAGGTGAATGTAGAGACAACAATAGAAAATCATACATCGGCAGTGAAGACTGTCAGTGTGGAGACGAGCATATATGTTTTGGACGCTGATGACCGTCTGCGCGGCAGGGTGGCACGATTAGAGGATAAAGAAGTGTCGGTAAGGGCTAACAGCAGCATGAAGGTGAACATCGGAGGCGAGATAAAGAATCCCAAGTTATGGGAGGTGGACTCGCCCAACCGCTATGCGGCTGTCATACGATTATACACAGGCGGAAAGTTGACCGACGAATACCGCACAGCTTTCGGTGTGCGCACCATTGAGTTTACGGCTCGCGACGGGTTTAAACTCAACGGAAAAGTGACTGCGATAAAAGGCACGTGCAACCACCACGACCTTGGGGCTTTGGGCGCAGCGTTTAACCTGAGTGCGCTGAAACGGCAGTTTCGCATACTGCGCGAGATGGGGGACAACGCTCTACGATGCTCGCATAATCCGCCGGCTCCGGAGTTTTTGCATTTGGCAGACAAGATGGGATTTCTTGTGATGGACGAAGCTTTCGACGCATGGGCGGCAGGCAAGCGTAAAAGCGATTATGCCCGTATGTATGAGCAATGGCACGAAAAGGATTTGAAGGCGATGATACACCGCGATCGCAACCATCCATGCGTCGTGTTGTGGTCGATAGGCAACGAGGTGATAGAGCAGCGCGGGGTGGAGATAACGAAGCACCTTGCCGACATCGCCCGCCGTGAAGACCCGACCCGTCCGCTGACTGCGGGGTATAACGACCCGGACGGAGCGCGCGATGTGGGAGCACCGCTGTCGCTCGACGTGATGGGAATAAACTATTTCTATGGCGGGCAGGATCGATTTGAGAAAGACCCACGATACAAGGACATGCCGACGTTGTGCGCAGAGACTTCGTCGCAGGTAAGTACTCGTGGTTTTTACACTTTTAATTACGATCGCGATGCATGGCAGAACTATCAGATTTCGTCTTACGACTACCGTCACAAGGGACAATTGAACACGGGATGGATGTGTCCGCCCGACGCTATGTTCCGTATGCTTGAGGAGAAGCCTCACCTGATGGGTGAGTTTGTGTGGACGGGGTTTGACTATTTGGGTGAACCTACGCCGTATAACTCTGACGAGACAGTATTGACCAACTATCGCCATGACAAGGCGAAGCAGGCTGAGGTGGCTAAAGAGCTGGAGGAACTGAGAAAGAAGACTCCACCATCGCGCAGCAGTTACTTCGGCATTGTGGACTTGGCAGGATTTCCGAAAGACCGATATTATCTCTATCAGTCGCACTGGCGGCCTGACTATCCGATGGCTCATATCCTGCCTCACTGGACTTGGCCGGAGAGAGTGGGGAAAAAAGTTCCGGTGCATGTATATACATCGGGTGATGAGGCGGAGCTGTTCCTGAACGGTAAGAGCCTCGGACGCAAGAAGAAAGTGGCGCGACAAGATTACCGACTGGTGTGGCATGACGTGGCGTACGAGCCGGGCGAGATAAAGGTGGTAGCATATAAGGATGGCAAGGAGTGGGCGACGGCTGTGCAGCGCACGGCATCGGAGGCTGCCACTCTGCAACTCTCTGCTGATCGCAACAAGATAACATGTGATGGCAAGGATCTCGCTTTCATCACGCTGAAGGTATGCGACGCGCAGGGTACACTCGTGCCACGAAGCGATGCGACGGTGAAGTTCTCTGTGGAGGGTCCTGCTGAAATCATTGCCACCGACAATGGCGATGCCACATCGTTTGAGTCGTTCCAGTCGCCACAGCGCAAAGCGTTCAACGGAATGGCACTTGCAATAGTGCGGACAAAAAAAGGCGAAACAGGAACAATCCGGATAAAAGCCGAAAGCAACGGATTGCAGGCTGGTGAGGTGATAATAAAATCGAGGAAATAAGTGGGTTAAATCTCTACTGACTTCTAAAAATAATAAAAATGATGTTCTTCAAGAAAACTAACGTCGCTGTACTACTCTTCATGTTTGTCTTTCCTCTGTCTGTATATTCGCAACACACGTATTACGTGGCGGTGGATGGCAACGATAATCGTAATGGTTCTTTCACAGAACCATTACGAACTATCTCTCACGCTTTGAACCTGGTTCGCGGCAAAAGCGGTGAAACAACCATTTATCTGCGTGAAGGAATATACCGTATGGACTGCCCGCTGACGCTGATAGCTCGTGAGGACAATGCTACACTTACCATTCGCTCTTATCCTGGCGAGAGAGCTGTGTTGTCGGGTGCAAAGGAGCTGAAGTTGGAATGGAAAAAACATAAGGGAGGAATATATGTGGCAAAGGTGAGGGGCATGGACAGTATGGATATGCTCATCGTCAACGGTGGGATAAGGCAGATGGCAAGGTATCCGAACTACGACTCCACCGCCGTGAGATTCAACGGCACATCGCCCGATGCAACGTCTCCACAGCGCATCAGAACATGGAAGAATCCCAAAGGAGGATTTCTCCATGCCATGCACGCTCACGATTGGGGCGATTTCCATTATATGATAACTGGTAAGGACAGCGATTCAACACTCACTATGACGGGCGGGCATCAGAACAACCGTAAGATGGGACTGAGCCATTACAACCGAATGGTGGAGAATATTTTTGAGGAGTTGGATGCGGAAGGCGAATGGTATTATGACCGGGAGAAGTCGTTGCTCTATTATTATCCGCCCGAAGGAGAGGATATACATCACGCCACGGTGGAAACTCCACAGGTGAAAAGCCTTATAGAGATGCGAGGAAGCGTAGGTAATCCTGTGAAGAACATCACACTCAGAGACCTGATTTTCACCGGAACGATGCGCACGTTTATGGAGAAGTACGAGCCGTTGCTGCGGTCTGACTGGACCATCTATCGCGGAGCGACGGTATTCATGGAAGGGACGGAGAATTGTACCATCAGCAATTGCGACTTCAGCAACCTCGGCGGTAATGGTCTGTTTTTTTCACGATATAACCGGAATGACATTGTGAGTGGCTGCCATTTTACTCGAATCGGTGCGAGTGCCGTGTTGTTTGTCGGCGATACGTCGGCGGTGCGTTCTCCGTCTTTTGAATACTGGCAATCGGTGGACATCAGCAAGATGGATTTTGCCAGTGGACCGAAGAACCTGAATTATCCATTTAACTGCACTGTGGAGGACAATCTGATTCACGGTATCGGCCTTTTTGAAAAACAAATCACGGGAGTGGAGCTGTCGATGTGCCGCAACATTACTGTCAGTCACAACAGCATATATGATGTGCCGCGAGCCGGAATAAACGTGAGCGAAGGAACGTGGGGCGGACATATAATAGAATATAATGACATATTCGACACGGTGAAAGAGACGGGCGACCACGGATCGTTCAACTCATGGGGACGCGATCGTTTCTGGCATGCCGATTATTCGCAGATGTGCGATATTGCGGAGAAGCATCCGGAGCTGATACTTGCCGATGTCATAGAGCCGATAGTAATTCGTAACAACAGGCTGCGCTGCGACCGTGGATGGGACATAGACCTTGATGACGGGTCTTCAAATTATCACATCTACAACAACCTATGTCTCAACGGAGGAATAAAGTTGCGAGAGGGTTTCTACCGCACGGTGGAGAACAACATCCTCATCAATAATACGCTTCATCCGCACGTATGGTTCAGACAGAGCGGTGATGTTTTCGCTCGCAACATCGTGATGAGCGCTTATCATCCGATAAATCTACAGGGATGGGGACGGACGGTAGATGGCAATATTTTTGCATCGGAGGCTGACTTGATAAATGTTCGAAAACAAGGTACTGACTCCTGTTCGATAACTGCAACAGTAAGATTTTCCAATCCTGCTAACGGAGATTTCAGTATAAGTAGAGAGTGTGTGGAAGTGTTTCGTATGGGATTCCGGAATTTCCCGATGGACAGATTCGGGGTACTCTCTCCTCGGCTCAAAGCTATGGTGCGAAAGCCACTTATGCCTCAACCGATTGCAAAAGAGAATAATAGCGAAAGCAAGATACTGGACTGGCATGGATGGGCGATAAAGGATATTGAGACATTAGGCGAACAGTCGGCAACAGGTATGGATTCGCAACGAGGAGTGTATGTAGTTAACCTCACGAAATACGACAGCCCCTTACGTGACTACCTGAAGCCTAATGATGTGATACTCAGAGTGAACGACAGGAAGACAGACAATGTAGATGCATTGTTCCGTATTACCGATAAGAAAAAAGAAAAGGGAGTTCCTCTTAAACTGATAATTTTCCGCAATCAAAAAGAATACGAAATAACAGTTTATTATTAAACGCAATGAAAATAAAGAATATATTTCTTCTATGTCTTCTCGGTTCGGCAATGCCGATTGATGCTGCCGACGACAAAGTGGAGATAAAACGTGAGGGCGGAAATATTGTAATGCTTCCGATGAACGACAACGCAATCAGAATACAAGTGGCCGGCTCGGTTGGTGTGCAGCCCGATGAACTGATATATGTGAACAAAGTGGAAAACGTGAAATATTCTGTCTGTGAACGTGGTGGCACGACTACGTTGAAAGTTAAGAATATGACGGCCGTATATGACGCTGCCACCGATGCCATTACATTCACCGATGCGAAGGGGAAGGTGTTGCTCAAAGAAATCTCTCACGGACGAACGATGAGAGAATCGGAGGTGCAAGGCGAAGCAACCACCGCTGTCGCTCAGCGATTCTTCTCGCCTGCAGACGAATATCTTTTCGGTACGGGACAGTTTCAGGATGGATATGTCAATGTGCGCGGTCTTTCTCGTCGGCTCACTCAGGTGAATACCCAGATTTCCATCCCGTTCGTTTTGTCGAACAAAGGCTACGCTCTGCTGTGGAACAACTACGGTCTCACGGAGTTCAATCCCGCCTCTCAGTCTAAGGTTCTGAATCCTGTGGAATGCATGGGCAAGACAATTACCGTCGATGTCACCTCCACCAAAGGCAACAAGAAAGAGACGCGCAACATCAACGCTTTTGAGGCGGAGATAGAGGTGGCGGAAACAGGAGAATATTCCATACTGATGGATGTTGGCCAGAGGATGGCACGCAAACATAAGGTAATTATAGACGGCAAGACTATGGTAGATGTCAACAATCTGTGGCTGCCGCCCACAACATCTTTCATGACCCGACTCACGAAGGGTCGTCACAAGGTGGTGGTCGAGGGTGAGAAGCGCGACAAGCCTACTGTATACTGGAGAAAGAACATCAATGAAACGGAATTGCGATCGCCAGTATCCACCGGCATCGACTACACGGTGTTCGCAGGCAGTCCCGATGAGGTGATAGCCAGTTACCGACAGCTCTCGGGCAATGCTCCGATGATGCCGTTATGGGCGATGGGCTACATCCACTGCCGCGAGCGATACAAGACGCAGCAGGAGTTGCTGGAGAATGCCAAGGAATTTCGTAAGCGCGACATCCCTATCGACATGATTGTACAGGACTGGCAATACTGGGGAAAATACGGTTGGAACGCCATGCGATTTGATGAAGAGAATTATCCCGATCCGGCACAAATGGTGAGGGAGTTGCACAATGAGAATATCCGATTGATGATTTCCGTTTGGGCGAAAGTGGACGAGGAATCGGCTGTCGGAGCGAAAGCAAAAGAGCTGGGATATCTGTTGCCGGGAATAGACTGGGTGGACTTCTTCAATTCCAAGGCTGCCGACTACTACTGGACGAATTTCAGTAACGGACTGCTCAAACCATACGGTATTGATGCATGGTGGCAGGACGCCACTGAACCAGAGAATGATGACCTGCAGGGACGACGGATAAACAACCTGCAGTGGCCGGGTGAGGTGTACCGTAATGCGTTCCCGATGTTTGTCAACCGCACTGTGTTCAATGGATTGAGAAAGGATGCTCCCGAGAAACGAGTGATGATACTTACCCGTAGCGGATTCCCCGGACTACAGCGTTATGCCGCTGCTACATGGTCGGGCGACGTTGGTCACGATTGGGAGACTCTGCGCCGACAAATAGCGGGCGGACTAGGACAGATGGCAGCCGGACTGCCTTGGTGGACTTTTGATGCGGGAGGATTTTTCCGTCCGTGGAACCAATACGAAAGCCCGGAGTATCACGAGATGTTTCTGCGCTGGCTTCAGGTGGGAGCATTTCTGCCGCTGATGCGAGTGCATGGATATATGAGCGACACCGAGCCATGGCGTTACGGTGAGCTGGTGGAGAGAGTGGCTCGAAAATACATCGCCCTCCGCTATTCGCTCATGCCTTACATTTATAGCAATGCCGCCCGCGTCACCAATGAAGGTTACACCATTATGCGACCGTTGGTGATGGACTTCCCCGATGATGAGCGCGCGCTGCAACAGAAGTACGAATACATGTTTGGCCCGTCGCTACTTGTCTCTCCAATAGTTGAACCAAACGTCAATAGCTGGACGACTTATCTTCCTAAGTCCTCCGACTGGTATGACCTCCGCACCGGTAAGTGTTACTCTGGTGGCACATCTGTGACAACCGTTGAGAGCATTGAGTCGATGCCTGTTTTCGTCCGTTCCGGTTCCATTATCCTCATGGCTCAAGGCAAGCGTTATGCTGCCGACGAGTCAACCGCTCCGCTCACCATTCGCATCTATCCTGGTAGAGACTGCGCTTTTTCACTCTACGAAGATGATGGAGAAACCTACAACTACGAGCACGGCGAACGCTCCCTCATTCAATTCACGTGGAGTGAGTCCAAGCAGCAGCTCACCATTGCTAAGCGCGAAGGACAGTATCATGGAATGCCCGAAAACCGGACGTTCATAGTGATGTTCCCCGACGGACAGCAGAAGATAGTGGAGTATTTTGGAAAAAAAACAATAATGAGAAAAAACAATAGCATTATAAAATGATTGAAAATATGATTAACAAGAAACTGATAACAACCGCTCTTTGCCTTTGTCCGGCTTTCGTCAGCATGACCCATGCTCAGGACAAACTCTATCCCGAACTATTTCCGTTGAATGATGTGCAACTGCTTGACGGACCGTTTAAACATGCCCAAGACCTCAACCGCAGCGTACTGCTGGAATATGACGTTGACAGACTACTGGCTCCGTTCCTCATCGAGGCCGGTTTGGAACCTAAAGCTGAAAAATTTCCCAATTGGCCGGGTTTGGATGGTCATGTGGCTGGTCACTATCTTTCTGCCATGGCGATGAATTACAGAGCCGGTGGTGGCGAGGAGTTCAAACGGAGAATGGAATATATACTTAGCGAACTGTACAGATGCCAGCAAGCCAATGGTGACGGATACATTGGCGGTATTCCCAATGGTAAGGCGGGATGGAAGGAGATAAAGAAAGGAAATGTTGGCATAATATGGAAATATTGGGCGCCTTGGTACAACCTACACAAGCTCTATGCCGGACTACGCGATGCATGGCTCTATGCCGATAGTGAATTGGCAAAGAAGATGTTCCTGGATTACTGTGACTGGGGAATCGGTGTAATTAGCGGTCTCAACGATGAACAGATGGAGCAGATGCTTAACAATGAGTTTGGCGGTATGAACGAAGTGTTTGCCGATGCATATCAAATCTCGGGAGACACGAAATATCTTGATGCGGCAAAACGATTCTCTCATAAATGGCTGTTTGAGAGCATGCGTGACGGAAAAGATAATCTCGATAATAAGCACGCCAACACCCAGGTGCCGAAAGCTGTCGGCTATCAGCGTGTAGCAGAACTGAGTGTCCAAGCGAAGCGCAGCGGCGATGCGGTAGACTACACTCGTGCGGCCTATTTCTTTTGGCAGACGGTCACAGCCAACCGATCACTCGCTTTCGGCGGCAACAGCCGTCGCGAACATTTCCCTGACGATGCTGATTATCTGAGTTATGTAGATGACCGCGAGGGACCGGAGTCATGCAACACCTACAATATGCTTCGGCTCACTGAAGGATTATTCAGAAAGGATCCTAAAGCAGCTTATGCCGATTTTTATGAACGCGCCTTGTTCAACCACATTCTTTCCACCCAGCATCCTGTTCACGGCGGATATGTCTATTTCACTCCCGCTCGTCCCGCCCACTACCGTGTTTACTCCGCCCCTAACGAGGCGATGTGGTGTTGCGTGGGTACCGGTATGGAAAACCATGGTAAGTATGGCGAGTTTATTTACGCCCACACTGGAGATTCGCTCTATGTCAACCTCTTCATCTCCTCGCGACTCGAATGGAAGAAGCGTAGGATCAGTCTAACACAGACTACTTCGTTCCCTGATGAAGGCAAAACGTGTCTCACCATTACAGCGAAGAAAAGCACGAAATTTCCATTGTTCGTACGCAAGCCGGGCTGGGTGGGCGATGGTAAGGTAATTATCACCGTCAACGGGAAAAGTATTGAGACAACAACCGCTGCCAACAGCTATTATACGATTAACAGAAAGTGGAAGAACGGCGATGTTGTGGAGGTGCAGATGCCGATGAATATACGTATTGAAGAATTGAAGCATCATCCCGAATACATAGCCATTATGCGTGGACCAATACTCCTGGGAGCTAACGTTGGGAAAGAAAACCTCAACGGTCTTGTTGCCAGCGACCACCGTTGGGGGCACATAGCTCACGGTCCGTTAGTATCTCTGTTCGACACACCGATGATTATCGGTGACAGAGAGAAAATTCTTCAGAAACTAAGTCAGATGAAACCCGTGGCAGGCAAGCCATGTACATTCACTGTGCCGGGTCTTTTTGAGGATAAGTATGCCGAGCTTGAGCTTCAGCCTTTCGCCTCTCTCCACGACTGCCGATATATGATATATTGGTTATCAATGTCCGACAGCCAATACCGCAGCTATCAAGCGGAGAAGAAGGATGCAGAAAAGAAGCGATTGCAACTAGACGCAAGAACGGTGGATATGGTGACCTGTGGTGAGCAACAGCCGGAGATTGACCACAAAGTGCAGAGCAACCGATCTGGTACAGGCAATACTCATGGAGCCGCATGGCGCAAAGCCAATAACGATGGATATTTTACCTATGAGTTATCTACCAACGGCAAGGCCACCCTTTCGCTCTGTGTCACTTACTGGGGAAATGAAAACGGTAACTGTCGGTTCTCAATCCTTATTAACGATCAGCTCCTCACCAACGAAAATCTGCAAAACAAATGGAACTCTGACAAGTTTATGACTGTAGAGTACCCCATACCTACTCAGATGCTCAAAGGCAAACAGCAAGTGAGTGTCACATTCAAGTCGCAGAAGGGTACTACTGCCGGACCTATTTACAGCCTGCGCCTGCTAAACCAACAATGGGAATAAAGTATTAGATACAGAGATAGCGCCAGTAAACGGTGTGAAAGACATCTATTTTGTATGTCGCGGCAAAGCTCTGAAAGACATCATGTTTTTTGACTATTGGACATTCTCGGAATAAAGATGACACTAATGATAGAATTTCATATTTTAGCACACACTGAATATAAATATAAGTATAGAACCTATGAATTAAAGTATTTATTAAAATCTATAAGTAGATGTTGAAAATTAGTTTAAATCGAATATTTTTCATGGCTTTGCGTAACCTCATAAATACATATAGCTATCGCAAAGATCAAAGTTTTCCAATTGACAGAGGCGCAACGTCTGGAATTGGAAAAAGGTTTCCGTGCTGGCAAGAGCCATACATACCGTATGCCTTGCCGCGCAATTCTTTTGAAATCACAGGATCTGAAATCAGAGGATGTCGGCTCGCAAACGGAAATGACACTTGTATCTGTAAATGCTTGGGTGAAACGCTTCGAGTCAGAAGGAATTGCAGGTTTGGAAACACGTCCAGAACGTGGGCGAAAGCCAATAATGGACTGCTTGGACAAAGAAGCGGTTCGCAAAGCCATCGAGCAGAGCGTGAAGAAAGCCAAGGAATCCTGGCAGCAGGTCTCCGGCAAGGAAGCGAGCGAGAGTATGTTCCGAGCTTTTTTATCCGCATTGGCGCGAGATATAGACGTATAAGAAAACGTTCCAAGGGAAAGCCCTCGCCGCAGCTCTATGCGTACAAGATCGCACATCTCAACATAGTCGAGACGCTGTGGCGCATACTCAAAGGTAAATGGCTCAGACAGGCGGACTATGTATCCACGGACTCCCTGTTCTATGCTACAAACAGAGCATTGGCGGCAGTCGGGGATGAACTCGTTATCAATTTTGCCCATGCGGCTTAGTATAATTTAATTTTTACAACTTACTTATTATTCTTGATATGAAGCGAATAAACTTATCTTTTCTTATGTTCGTGATAGCGGTAACTGTTATGGCCGACGACACTGTCGTTTCACCCGACGGCAGATTGAACGTATGTGTAAACAACAAAAATGGTATGCCGGTATATTCTGTGAGTTACGACGGAAAGTTTGTGCTGACAGAGTCCCGTTTAGGTCTTGTTGCCAATTATGCCGATTTCTCGAAAAACTTGAAATTGAAAGATGTACAGCGTGAGGATAATGTAGTGAAAGACTACTATATGATCAACACCAAGCAGAATAAATTTCATTACGTATCAAATAAGATGGATCTTATTTTTGAGAACAAGGATGGACATTGCATGACTGTCGCTTTCTGTGTGGCCAACAATAGTGTGGCTTTCCGCTACGAGCTTCAAAAGCCCAACAATGAGAAAGGCATTCCGCTGAGTGCCGTCATTCTTAAAGAAACGACGTCTTTCCGACTGGCAGAAGCTGCCACAAGTTTCCTCTGCCAGCAGAGCCTGCCAATGGTTGGTTTTGCTAGAACAAAACCATCTTACGAGGAAACCTACGAAGCAGATGTCCCTGTGGCACAGCGCAAATCAAACAGTAAGCAAGGATTCACATTCCCTTGCCTGTTTCGCATCCCGGATGGAGATATCAACTATTGGGCGTTGGTGAGCGAAACTGGAGTGACAAGCAATTATTGCGGCTCACGATTGAGTGATTACAATCAAGAAACGGGATATAGCCTGCTGTTCCCACAAGAAGGCGAGAACAATGGAATAGGAAGCGTAACACCGGCGGTACCTGTTCCGTCAGCAACACCATGGCGTACCATTACGGTGGGAAATTCTCTGAAGCCGATTGTTGAGACAACGGTTCAATTTGATGTCCTTGACCCACTTTATGAAACAAAGTATGATTATAAACCAGGACGATATACTTGGAGCTGGATTCTTTGGGGAGACAGTTCGATGAACTGGGACGATCAGGTGAAATTTGTCGACCTTGCATCAGTGATGGGATATGAGTATATTCTCGTTGACGCTTTATGGGATTCACGCATTGGCTATGAGGGCATTGAACGTCTGGCAAAATATGCGAAAGGCAAGAATGTGGAGCTACTGCTTTGGTATAACAGCAATGGAGCGGTGAACGACGCTCCACAAGGTCCACACGGTGTGATGAATAACTGCATAGCCCGCAAGCGTGATATGAAGTGGATGCAGAAGATTGGCGTGAAAGGTATTAAGGTTGATTTCTTTGGCGGTGACAAGCAGCAGACGATGCAGCTTTATGAAGAGATACTGAGCGATGCCAATGAATACGGCTTGCAGGTTATATTCCATGGCTGCACTCTTCCAAGAGGTTGGGAAAGACTTTATCCCAATTTTGTGGCAAGTGAGGCGGCTCTTGCCTCAGAGAACATGAATTTCACCAATAGGTTTTCACGTTCAGAAGGTTTTGATATGACGCTGCATCCTTTTTGCCGAAATGCTGTTGCCAGCTTCGACTGGGGAGGAGTGTTTATGAATAAGCGTTTCAGCAAGAACAATAAGAGTCGGCATCCGAGATACACGTCGGATATCTTTGAATTGGCTACGGCAATCACCAACCAGACTAACGTAAACTGTGTCGCTATAATGCCAAATAACCTTGAAGATATGCCACAGCATGTTCTGGATTTTGCGCGCAATATCCCTACCAATTGGCAGGAGACGCAATTCATTGACGGATATCCCACAAAGTATTGTATCATAGCCCGCAAGCATGATGAACATTGGTATATAGGGGGACTGAATGGCACAGACCATCCCATGACCTTGACCGTAAATCTCCCGATGCTTGCCGGAAAGATAGTAAAGTATTATGTTGACAAGCCGCGCCGTATCATAAAGCAAGAAGACAAAGAGAATGTTGACAGTTATGCCTCCGAATTGACAAGTCTGAAAATAGACAAGAGTGGTAATGCGAAAGTTACCTTGCAACCGTTGGGTGGTATAATTATTGTCGAATAAAATTAGAAAGTTTTCTACATTATTTATCAGAGACAATGGATGTTCTCGGAATAAAGACGACACTAATGATGGAATTTCATATTTTTGTACACGCTGAATATAAAAATAGCATAGAACCATGAAAATTAAAGAATTTATTAAAATCTATAACATGAAACAGCTTAAACTATATGTTTGCTGTGGTTTGTTGGCTTTTAGTCTGATGTGCAAGGCACAAACAACTACGGGAGGCGATAACATTGACCTGTCTGGTCAGTGGAGATTGGCCTTAGACTATAACAATCAAGGATTGCAGAATGAATGGTATAAATACTATTCGCAATGGGATAGTATGTCGCTTCCAGGTACTACTGATGAGGCCAAAAAGGGGCGACCGGAGTCGAAGCGTAAGTATGCCTACCGTGGATATGCTTGGTATGAAAAAGAGGTGACTATTCCAGAAAATTGGAAAGGGAAACGTGTGGTGTTCTCAATTGAGCGCGCTAAGGGGTCAATGGTCTGGTTTGATGGACAATACATCGGCTGTGACTCCACTTATATCTGTGAACAGAAATTTTTGCTGTCCAATGAGGCGGTTCCAGGTAAACATAAACTGACTGTGCGTATTTATAATGGAAATGATAAAAAATTATTGCCGCCTGTATCCATAGGCCATCAGTCCAACGATGGTACTGCCACCAATTGGAATGGTATGCTCGGTAAGATTCAACTCTGTGCTTATGAGGATATTTGGGTAGATCAAGTACAACTTTATCCCGATATTGACACGAAGACAGTGAAGGTGAAATGTGTCTTTGACGGTGTGACTGACAGACAGTGGGAAGGTACAGTTCGTTTATGCGCCAACCTCTGGAATGCAGGTAGTCAGAAACATACGATTCCAGAGAAAACCTTTCACGTTAAAGGGGTGTCGAACACTGATACGGTGCGTGAATTTATTTATCCCATGGGACAAGATGTGCACTTGTGGAGCGAATGGAATCCGGCACTCTATAAATTGACGATGAGTAGTGAGCTTAAGAGCGGTGAGGATGTGATGGCTGATCATCGTCAACTAAACTTCGGCATGCGTAAATTTGCCACAAATGGTAAACAGTTTACCATTAATGGGACTCCAACCTTTCTGCGTGGAAAACACGATGGACAAGTCTTTCCTCACCAAGGTTATGCTCCTATGAATGTAGATGAATGGGTTAAGATTCTACGATTACTTAAAGATTGGGGAATCAACCACATTCGTTGCCACACTTGGTGCCCACCGGAAGCTTGCTTCACTGCTTGCGACATTGTAGGTATCTATATGCTCCCTGAACTTCCTCATTGGGGCAGCGTAGGTCGTAAGGCGAAAGTCGTTCAGGGAGATGTGGAGCAGAAACTGGAAGTTTATGACAACACTACTACTTATTTAATAGGAGAGGGCAGAAGACTGCTTGATCAGTTTGGTAACCACGCCTCGTTCGTTATGTTCGAAATTGGCAATGAACTAGGTGGCGATCGGCAAGAGTTGCAAAAAATCATCACGGGTTTTCGTGCTCATGACCCTCGTAAACTTTATGCAGCAGGTAGTAACAATTTCCTGACCAGACCCCAACAGCAAGAGGGGGATGATTACTGGTCTAGTACACTCACAGGTGGAAAATATGGAGCGGGCGTATACACGGACTGTGAAGGCTATGAGGTCCGTGCTTCTTTCCCACAATCTAAGTTTGGTCATATGAACAACTATCTTCGGGGTACAGACTATGATTTCTCTGCTGGAAATTCACACTCTACAATTCCTGTGATTGGTCATGAAACGGGGCAATATCAGATGTATCCAGATACGTCAGAGATTCATCTTTATACGGGGGTAACCACCTTGAATAACTTTGTAGAGTATCAAAAGCGTTTGGATAAAGCGGGTTTGGGCGATTTGAGCCATAAATATTTTAAAGCTTCGGGTGCTTTGGCTGCTCTCTGCTATCGTGAGGAAATTGAGTCAGCTCTTCGAACCAAAGACTATGGTGGTTTTCAATTACTCGATTTACAGGACTTCCCGGGCCAAGGTTGTGCTTTGGTGGGTGTACTGAATGCCTATTTCAAACCCAAGGGCGTGATTTCTCAAAAGGAATGGCATCAGTTCTGTTCCGAAGTAGTACCTCTTTTGCGTTATCCTGAATTTACGCTTACGAACAACGACACATTTGAGGGACGTGTGCAAGTAGCTAACTATAGTGCAAAATCTTTGTCTAAGCCTGTGAATTGGTCTATTAAGGATGGACAAGGAAACCTGATTGATAAAGGTTCATTCGGGTTGAAAGATATTCCTCAAGGTAATGTCTTTGACATCGCTACCCTTCGTTATTCCTTGGATGGGATTAATCACGCACAGAAGTTGAATATCACGATTAGTATTGAGGGTACTGAGTATGAGAATACTTATTCTATTTGGGTTTATCCGGCTGATGCAAAAATTAAGGAAGGTAAAGTACAGGTCTTCACTTCGTTCAACCCAAAAGCACAAGAAGCTTTGAAGAAAGGTAAGAAGGTTTTGATTTTGCCTACTCCTGAGGTGCTTCCTACCAGTGTAGATGGGGCTTTTCAGAGTGATTTTTGGAACTATAATATGTTCAAGAAATATGGGAATGTGGGTACCATGGGAATCTTGACTGATGATGAACATCCTGTATTTGCAGACTTCCCTACAGAATATCACAGCAATTGGCAGTGGTTCCGTCTGTTGCGTAACGGTCGTCCTATCGACATGGCTTCATTGCCTCGTGAGTATCGCCCTATGGTGCAAGTTATCGACAACTTTGTGCTCAACCGTAAGCTCGGTGTACTTTTTGAAGCTCAAGTGGGTAAAGGTAAACTGATGGTCTGTAGCATGGCACTTCAAGATAATATGAAGTATCCTGAAGGTAAGCAGATGTATAGGAGTATCCTGAATTATATGAACTCTAAACAGTTTAATCCTAAACAGATATTGTCTGTAGAACAAATCAAATCAATCATTCACTAACAATTGTAATATAATGAAGAAAAATTTCGTATTGATTACGTTGTTGCTGAGTTTGGCACTTCACTTGGCAGCCAGACCAGCTACACGACAAAAAATTGACTTTAATTTCGATTGGAACTTTTCACTGACTGATAGTCAGAAATATATTCTTACCCCTTTTGATAAAAGTCATTCAGAGTCTGTACAATTACCTCATGATTGGAATGTGAAGCAGGACTTCGATTCCAAATGGGGTGGAGCCACTGCCTATCTCCCAGAAGGCATTGGCTGGTATCAAAAAGAGTTTATACTTCCTGCTAGTACCAGTGGACGGCAAGTGAGCATCGTGTTTGATGGTATCTTCATGCAGAGCGATGTTTATATCAATGGTCATCATTTAGGTCATCGCCCATATGGTTTCTGTAGCATAGTTTACGACCTTACTCCTTATCTGAAAGCACCTGGCGAACTTAACTTCATGGCTGTGCGTGTCAATACTACAGGTGGACGTCCGCGTTGGTATGCGGGCGCTGGAATCTATCGTCATGCTTGGTTGGATGTGACTGAGGATGTGCATGTTGATACTTATGGTACCTACATCACAACCCCTCAGGTGAGCGCTGAGGCAGCGCAAGTGGCTGTGGTAACTACTGTGAAGAATAGCAGCCCTAAAAAACAGTACGTTACCCTTTTGCAAAAAGTCAAAGATGCTACAGGTAAGGTCTTGGCTAAAAGTAAATCTCAAAGAGTGGTGGTAGAAGCAGGTAAAGCTTTTGATGTGAAACAACTCCTTGATTTGGAGCAACCTAAACTTTGGACTCCGGAGTCGCCGACATTATACACACTAGAAACTTCGGTTAAGGCTGGTGGAAGCACTACTGATGTCTATATTAGCACTTTCGGCATACGCACCATTGCATTCGATCCCAACCGTGGCTTTTTGCTCAACGGGAAGCAAGTCAAACTGAAAGGTATGTGTTTGCATCATGATGCCGGTGCCATGGGTGTAGCTGTCCCTTTACGTTCATATGAACGCCGACTGGAAATACTGAAAGAGTATGGTGTCAACGCTTTGCGTATGAGTCATAACCAACCCTCTACAGAGTTTTTAGACCTCTGTGATCGCATGGGCTTTTTGGTCATAGATGAGGCTTTTGACAAATGGAAGAGCGGTGATAATTACTATACCCGTCATTTTGATGAATGGTGGCAGAAGGATTTGGGTAATATGATATTACGTGACCGAAACCATCCCTGTATTATTCTTTGGAGCATAGGTAATGAGGTGGGTGAAGCTTGGAGAGAGGGTGAAGAGTATGTGAAGCGTGCTGCTATGCTGCAAGATTTTGTACATCGGCTAGAACCCAGTAGAAAGGTCACCCTTGCTGCCCAAAATAATCACAAGGAAGCATTTGCAGGGGTGACTGATGTTATAGGATATAACTATCTTGAAGCACGGGCTATCAGCGATCACAAGAAGTTTCCTAATCGTTGTTTCCTTATTTCGGAGGAGCTTCCTTACTATCGCGGTGCCGAGGGCAATTTGCGAAGCTATACGCCGCTCAATCCATGGAGTCTGATTGCCGAAAATGACTTCTTTGCCGGTGGTTTTATCTGGCCTGGCGTGGACTATTTGGGTGAAGCTGGTTGGCCTAGTAAGGGATGGCCTAACGGCTTGTTCGATGTATGTATGTACGAAAAACCTCGTGCGGCCTATCATCGTGCAATGTGGAACAAAACACCAATGGTACGCATTGCGGTGAAGGATCCCTTTGCCGACATTGATCATGGGCGCGATCTGTGGCAGTGGCCGGCTATTGTTGATCACTGGAACTATCCCAATAAATTCAATGGTCTTGTGATTGAGGTACTTACCACCACCAACTGTGAGGAGGTAGAACTATATCGCAATGGCAAGTTGATGGGGCGTGAGCGTACGGCTGATTATACCAACAATACCATTGTATGGAACATCCCCTACACGCCCGGAAAGCTTGAAGCAAAGGGTTTTAACAAAGGTAAGGAGGTAGCTTATTGGAAGATTGAAACCGCAGGTAAGCTTGCTACTTTAAAGTTGAAGGCGGATCGCCAGACCATTAAAGCAGATGGTCAAGACTTGAGTCATATAGACCTGACATTAGTAGATGATAAAGGAGTGAAAGTGCAGACAGATAATCGGATGATTACTGTGAAGGTGAGTGGTGAGGGGCGTTTGGCTGCTTTGGATAGCGGTGATTTGCGTTTAAATAAATTCTATACCAACCAGATAAAATCTTACTTTGGACATGCTCTGCTTACTGTGCAATCTTCACGTAAACCTGGTGTAATCCATGCGGAAATTCATGTGGAGGGTATTGACAAACCATTTGAGATGATGATTAGAACTCGCTAATAAATAGAAAAATATATCGCATTAATAGATTTAACAAATATGAAAAATCAACTTCTAAAAAGTGTTTTGACGTTAAGCGCTTTTATGGTTACTATGTCGGTGAGTGCTCAACGGCCGATTATTCAGACCAAATTTACGGCTGACCCTGCACCAATGGTACATAATGATACTGTTTTTCTATATACTACGCATGATGAGGATTACGCACCTGAGGGTTATGCAGGCTTCCGTATGAAGGAATGGCTGCTTTACACCAGCACTGACATGGTGAATTGGACTGATCATGGTAAAGTAGCCAACTTGCATAATTTCACTTGGGCGGCCAAGGAAATTTCCGGTTGGGGTGGCTTTGATAATGGAGCATGGGCTCCACAATGTATTGAGCGAAATGGAAAGTTTTATTTATATTGTCCTCTTCAAGGTCGTGGCATAGGTGTGTTAGTGGGGGATTCTCCTTATGGTCCTTTTAAGGATCCTATTGGGAAGCCGCTTATTAGTGGAAAATATGATAGCATTGATCCTACAGTCTTTATTGATGATGACGGGCAAGCTTATTTGTATTGGGGAAATCCAAATATGTGGTATGCTAAACTTAATGAGGATATGATTAGCTTGAAGGGAGAAATTACGAAAGATACGAATCTCACTAAAGAAAATAGAGGTAATGTGCACTTTCAAGAAGGTCCTTGGATTTATAAAAGAGGTAAACAGTATTATATGGCTTATGCTTCTACTTGCTGTCCTGAGGGGATTGGCTATGCTATGGGTGATACGCCTACTGGACCATGGGTGTTTAAAGGTTATCTCATGAAACCCGATGGCCGCTCTTCGGGCAATCATCCAGGAATTATTGATTATCATGGTAAAACTTATCTTTTTGGATTTAATTATCAATTAAACTATGCCATAACCAATAAGCATCATGAACGTCGTTCGGTTTGTGTGGCCGAAATAGCTTTTAATGCTGATGGTACAATTAATGAGGAACCTTGGTGGATGGAAAACCAAAATCCTTCACCTATCAGAACATTCAATCCATTAAGAAGGGTGGAAGCTGAGACTATAGCTTGGTCGGAAGGCATTAAGACATGTTCTCATGATAATGGAATCTCTATTGTTGCTACTAAAAACGGGGCTTTCATCCAAGTAGCTAATGTGAACTTTGGTAGTAAGGGGGCTTCGGCTTTCAGAGCTTTGGTTGGCGGAGAAAAATCAAAGAATATTTCATTAGAGATTCGATTGGATGATCTTAATGGTAAGTTAGTGAGAAAAATACAGATTCCTCAAAAAACTAAAAGCGGAAAGTATCGTACTATCAAGGCTAATATACCACGCGTCACGGGTGTTCATGATTTATATTTTGTGTTTAATAATATAAAGGGTGAAGATAATCATGCTTACATAGATTATTGGGAGTTTAAATAATTCAATTCTTCTCGTTGCGCCCTCTGCCGTGAAATACTGGCAGGGGGCGCTTGTTTTTTATAATCAATCTGTTTCTGTAGGATTGTTTTCTTTCATATAGGCAGTGGGATACATACCATAGAGCTCTTTGAATGACTTGGAGAAGTAGTTGGGGTCTGAGAAACCGGTGAGGTCGCTCACTTCTGCGATGGAGTGCTTCTTTTCGGCCAGTAAACGTGCGGCAGCCTGCAAACGGATGTTGCGGATAAAGCGACTGGAGGTTTGGTTGGTGAGCTCTTTCAACTTACGATTGAGGTGCACAGTGCTGATGCCTATTTCATCGGCAATCTGCTTCACGGAAATTTCGGTGTTACTCAAATTGTCGTTTACTACTTTTATGATGCGTTCCATTAACTTCTCATCTGGACTTTGTAGGGTAGGGCTTTCGACTTTGTTTCCTATTTCTTGTGTACCGCTAAAACTGTTTTTTAAAGCCAATCTGTTCTGTATGAGGCTCAATATTGTACTACGCAGTATATTGAGGCTAAAAGGTTTGGTTATGTAGGCATCTGCTCCCACTGCAAGTCCTGTGATATTATCTGTTTCACGGGTTTTGGCCGTGAGTAGTATAATGGGAATATGATTGAATTGCAAATGCTGTTTGATATGCTTGCAAAGGCTTATGCCATCCATTTCGGGCATCATGATGTCACTTACTACTAGATTGAATGACTGCTTGTGGAGCAGTTCGATAGCTTCTTTGCCATTGCCGCATGAGGTGAGGTGGAAATCTTCAGCCAATTCACGACAAAGGTATTCATTAATCTCTTCGTCATCTTCCACAATTAATACGTGGTATTTGGTTTTGCTTTTTATGCGTACTACTTCTTTTGCTTCGTTGCTGTAGCAGGTTTCTGATGTAGAGGCGAGACGTTCGTTCGTTTGGTCGCTTATGACTTCGCTTTCAACGTTTTCAGGGCTCTTTTCTGTGATCATATCTTCTTCGGCCAAATGTGATGATTCTAAGGGAAGTGTGATAGTGAAGTGGCATCCCGGTTGGTGCTCTCCATTGTTGTCGGCTTGGATAGTGCCATGATGCAACTCGACTAATGAGCGAGTAAGGTTTAGACCGATACCCGTACCGATGGCTGCTCCATTGCTATCTTGTTTGGATTGGAAGAATCGGTCGAAAATCTTTTCTTTGTCTGCTTCAATCAGTCCTTTACCCGTGTCGCGAACCACGATTTGGGCCGATTGAGTGGTTTGTGTCAACTCAATAACGACCTCACCACCTTCGGGTGTGAATTTAAATGCATTGGATAATAAATTGAAGATAATCTTATCGAAATTGGATGGGTCAATCCATAGCTTTAATTGCTCGATATCAGAATGGACAAAACGTAATTTGATGTTCTTTCGCGTAGATAGTTGAATGAAGTTCTCACAAACATCTTCGATAAAGGATACCATTTCGGTCTGCTTAAATAGCAAGTGCATTTGTCCTTTCTCAATCTTACGTACATCTAATAGCTGATTCACCAGGTTGAGTATACGATGTGCATTCTTGTACATCAGACTATAGTTTCGTTTGCGCAATGAAGCATCTTCATCATTCTCTATGAGCTTTTGCAATGGGCTGATTATAAGAGACATGGGAGTTCGTATCTCATGGCTGATGTTGATGAGAAATTGCAATTTAGCTTCTTTCTCTTTTTCTTCTTGGATATAACGCTTGATTTCAAGTTTGGATTGATAACGTTTGTATCCCAACCAAAGTATGATGCCAACTACGATGAATCCAATAAGTATATATATTGTCCAAGCCCACCAAGATCGCCACCAGGGAGGGAGCACTATGATGTTGAAATTCAGTTTGTTGGATTCTACATCGTAATATTGGGCACGGATACGTAAATTATAGCGTTGGGGGGGTAGATTGTTGAAAGAAATCTTGCTGACTCCTTTCATCATACTGACCCAGCGGTTTCCGTTCAAACTATACTGATAAGTGATGTGTTCGCGTGGAATGGCAAAGTCAAGGGCTGTGAGTTCGAAGGTGAAGTTATTTTCCTTGTACTTGATGCGATAGTCATGACCTGGCATAGATTGGTTGTAGATATAGAAGTTGCTAAGTGCAATGTTAAAATCCTTGCGGTTGTGTATGATATTGTCGGGATTGAAGTAGGTGATGCCATTGATTCCTCCAAACCATAACTGTTTTTGTTGGTCTATAAGCGAAGAGTTGCGGCAGAACTCATTGCCTTGCAGACCGTCTGCTGCATAATAGTAGTCTGCCTTGAGGGTGAGTGTGTTAAGGCAGATGAGTCCTTGATTGGTTCCCATCCATAGTTGGTTGTTATTGTCTTCGCGAATGGAGTATATGATCATCCCATTGGGGGCATCGTTGATCGTGATGGTGTCAAGTTTTGTTTGACCTTGGGCACGACGGAACAGACCATCATTGGTTCCCATCCAAAGGTCGCCTTTGTGGTCGGTAGTCATAGCATTGACGATGCTTTGGAGGAAAATGACTGTGATCTTTTGGGTTAGTGCATGTACGGCATAGGCACCATTGTAAGTGCCGATGTAGAGGGTGTCGGTGGCGGAAGCATAATGTAAACAGTTAATCCAGGCATTGGTTTGTTGGCTCACTAATGAATCGTGCTGTAGGTCGCCGGTTTTTAAATTGTAACAGAATAGGCCTTTGCCGAGGGTGCCTATCCATAGTTTTTGATGGCGGTCTTCTGCAAAGTCATACACGTCTAGATAGTGTAGGTCTGGATATTGCGTTGATCGCAGGGGGTGGCATTGGCTGGTACGTGGGTCTATCCATCCCATGCCTTGTCCTAAGCTGCCATACCAAATTTGGTTGGTAGAGGAACGATAGAGCGAAGGAATGATGTTGGGTACATTGCTGTTATTACCTGGTACAAGGTGATTTACGGTGCGCCGTTTGTTGTTGAGCTGGTAAATGCCATCATTATCTGTACCTATCCAATAGTTTCCTTGTTCATCTTGGGCTAAGGCAGAGATAGCATTGTTTCCTATGAGATTCTTTTCGTAAGATTTGGAGCCTATGTAGTTGAACTTCTGTTCTTGTCTGGGTACCATCAGTACTCCTTTTTGGTAGATGCCTAACCATAGTGAACCATTCTTATCGCGAAATATGGCATGAATCTTCAGTTTCTCGGGGTTGAGAAAGGGGTATTCTAAAGAGATGCTGCTAATCTTCTGTGTACGGGTGTTGTAGCATTTCAATCCGAAACCATCGGTTCCGATGTAGATTTCTTCGTCATTGTTGGGGTATATAGTATGGATGGGGTGAGTGAAGTTTGGCGTGAGGCAAATGACTTGCTGGGCTTTGGTGTTGAAGGTATATAGTCCATGTTGTTGTGTTCCGAAGAATGCTGTGCCTTGACTGTTACAACAGAGGTTGGTGGAAACGATAGAACTGTTGTTTTCACAGAAATAGGTTTGAACATTATTTTTGTTTGCAGGATTGAAGTGATTGATGCCTTTGTATCGTTGAGTGAACCAGATGGTACCATCGCAGGCTGATCTCATACGTCCGATGCCTTTAATGTTTTCCAAGTTTTGATAGATGGTTTCGTATAGCTGGTCTCCTTCTATATGAAGTTGTACGATTTGATAACCTGAAGCTAATAGTTTTCCATCAGGCAATTCGACAATGGCTGTCACATTTTGGTCGAATGGCTTTCCTGTTTCTTTATTAATCGTTGTGGGGGTGAAGTTGTCGGTTTGGGGCAGGTACATCTGTACGCCTGCATGGGTGCCTACGAACAAGTGGCCTTGGCTATCGACAAATAGGGTGTTCACAAAATTATTACTTAATGAGTGGGCATCTCCTCGATGGTGGAAATAGCTGGTCATTTTGTTGCCATCGAATTTGTTCAATCCATTTTCGGTGGCAATCCAAATCATGCCTTCGTGGTCTTGGCAGATCTGGGTAATCAGACTGCTGGACAGTTCAGATTCGGTTGTATATAATCGAGCTAATTGTGCATAGAGGGTATTGTTGCAGAATCCTAAAAATAATACTATGAACAACAGAATATTTTTTTTCATAAGGAATATTAGTTTTTCGTTAGGTTAATGCTGCAAAAATAAATATTAATGTTGATTCATGCAAGCCTTCTAAGGGTAAATGTCTGCTGTATCTATTCTCCATCCCCTTTTCTGTATTCTATTTTGAGTGTGATGTAATATAAGTACGGATAAATGAATCTTCTGTCGAAGAAGTTTTGTGAGGAATACTCTATTTTTGCTGAAAAAGAAATCATCATTGAAAAAAGAAAAAACCATGAATGGAACAATGAAAATTATTTTTAGTTTATGTTTTTGTGTGTTGGCTTCGCTCCAAGTGATTCGAGCTGGCAATGGGTATGATTTGTTACCCCAATATATAGTATTTAATTCGTCTGCATCTTCTTTGCCATTGGTGAAAAACGGAGTAGCTTCACCTATTTATATAGATGAACAAGATTGGAGGGGCGTACAACATGCAGCATCGGATTTAATCGCAGATGTAAAACGGGTCTCGTCGGCTCAAGCGGAACTTATCCATTCAGTCGATGTGAGTGGGTTGCTCAATCAATCAAACGGACTTACAGGAACTCGCAAGGGTATCATTGTGGGTACCATCGGCAAGAGTCGCATCATTGACCAACTCATTGACCAAAAGAAGCTGGATGTAAAAGACATCAAAGGCACATGGGAATCGTTTGTGACCACTACGATTGATGGCAATCTTGTAATTGCAGGTAGCGATAAGCGCGGTACCATCTATGGTATTTATGATCTTTGCGAGAAGATGGGCGTATCTCCCTGGTATTGGTGGGCAGATGTGCCGGTAACACAACAAAAAGAAATATATGTGACTGAAGGTCGTTATGTGATGCCTTCTCCGAAAGTGAAATACCGTGGCATCTTTATCAATGATGAACATCCCTCATTTGCCAGCTGGGGACGCGAGAAGTTTGGCGGTCTCAATTCCAAGCTTTACGTACATATGTTTGAACTGCTGCTTAGACTGAAGGCAAATTATCTTTGGCCAGCCATGTGGGCTAATGCTTTCAATGAGGATGATCCCATGAATCCTGTGTTAGCAGATGAATATGGTATCGTGATGGGGACATCGCACCACGAGCCCATGATGCGCGCCCACAAAGAATATACCAAGCGTCGCAAAGAAGTAGGTCCATGGGACTATGCCAATAACCGGGAACGCATCGATCAATTCTTTCGCGAAGGTCTGGAACGAAACAAAAAATTTGAAAACATTGTCACCATTGGCATGCGTGGCGATGGTGATTCGCCCATGGGTAAAGGTGATGATGTGGAGAATGTGAGAGTGTTGGAAGAGGTCATCAAAGGGCAACGTGCCATTATCGAGGAGGTATATCAGACCAATCCGGCTGAGGTTCCTCAATTGTGGGCTATCTTCACAGAAGTACAGCGTTACTACGACGCAGGCTTCACAGTGCCCGAAGATGTAACTCTTCTGTTCTGTGATAACAATTGGGGGCAGATTCGTCGGACGGGTCCGAAGGAGGAACTCAAACGTCCCGGTGGCATGGGGTTATACTATCACATTGATATGAATGGGGGACCCGCCAACGATCGATGGGTCAACACCACTACAGTGCCCAAACTGCGCGAACAGCTCAACTTGGCTTATCAATCAGGCATTGACCGTATTTGGATTATTAACGTGGGCGATCTCAAGCCTAAGGAATATCCCATTGATTTCATCATGCGCTATGCTTGGAATCCTGATGCGATAAAAGTGGGAGACGAGGCTTCTTATACGTTGGCTTGGGCAGAAAGTATCTTTGGTAAAAACTATGCAGCTGAGATTGCGGATATTGTAGCAACTTATTCCAACTATCACCTCACACGCAAGGCAGAAGTGCAAAATCCGCTGATATTTAGCCATGTAAACTTCAATGAGAGTGATCGTCAGTTGGCGCAATGGCACCGATTGGTGCGCAGAGCGGAGGTTTTGGAGTATAAACTCCCTGAAGAAGTGCGCGATGCCTATTATCAATTGGTTCTCTATCCGGCTAAAGCTGCGGCAGGTGTGGCAGAAATGTATATTGCAGCAGGTAAAAACAACTTGTATGCCAAACAGCAACGTCTGCAAGCTAATTATTGGTATGAACGTGCTTGTGTGCTTTTTGAACAAGATAGGAAGATGAGTGATTATTATAACCACTGTGTAGCCGACGGAAAATGGAAGTATATGATGAGTGATAACCACATAGGTTACATCAGCTGGCCTATTCCCAAGAAGAATGAACTGCCTCCATTCCAGGTAGTGAAGCCTGCTTCACGGTCAAGTATGGGTGTAGCTTTGGAGGGAAGTGAACAGGCTTATCCCGCTGCCAATGTAGCTACGGCTTCCTTGCCTTTGTTCCAACCCATTGCAGGTAGTGACAGCTATTATATTGATGTCTTTAATCGTGGCAAAGGCGTTTTGGAGGGCAAGGTAGAGGCTGTGCCTTCTGAGTCGTGGATTAAAGTGAATACAGAGAAGTCTGTGGAGGGAATAGACGAAATACGACTGCGGGTGACGATAGACTGGAAGCAACTGCCTGCTGGTCGTCATCAGGGTTGTGTCAATATTCGTCATTCTTCTGCTGTGGTGGATGTGATGGTTGATGCACTCAATTTCCAAATACCTGATCATAGTCAGAAGTTATATGGCGGTAGTGGCGAGTTTTCTATGATGGCTGTTGGTTATAGCCGCATCCATGCTGGCAAGTATGCCCAATGGGTGGAAGCTCCAGGACTTGGTCGTGAACAGAGTTGCATGCTCATCAATAATGTGCTGGCTCCAAGTGCCACATTGAAGAAAGGTTGTTTGCAGAAGATAGATCAACTTCCTTCTATGGAGTATGACTTCTTTCTGCCCGAACCAACCGACTTTAAACTAGCCTTGGGTATTCTGCCTACACAAGACATTAATCCCGCTCGTGGTTTGCGAATGGCTGTATCTATTGATGGTGGTGAACCGGTGATTATAGACATGCGTAAGAACATGAATAATATTTTCAAGGAATATACCCCTGAGAGTTTAAGTCGTTCCAAAAAACTCAAACCACTACCCGAAGTGGACCGTAAGTTTGTACTAGCCGGATATGGCAAGCCACGTCGTTCTGACATTCTCGATGGTTTACGTTGGGTGGATCAGCAAATGGATAGATTGGAGGCTGGAGTTCACACCCTCAAGATCATTATGATAGACCCCGAGTTAGTGCTCGAAAAAATTGTGGTTAATCCCGATAATGCTCACTATAGCTATATGGGGAAACCCAGTGTAGAATTATAAACTTTACCTCAAAAACATATCTTATGAAGAAAATATTTATAACGCTTGGTTTGGTCTGCGCAACCTTTCTGAATGGTTGGGCGCAGCTCAATCCACTTGACTTGGAATTTCATCGTTTGGCTTCGCGCCGTTTTATCTTCTCTAATAATATTCCGCTGTCAGAGTTTGTTCCTGCAGAAATCGTGGCTTTCGAATCTATGCATCCTGCTTTTCTTCCTTCTACCAAGGGTATGGATGAAGCTGAATGTGATAAAAATTTCAAGCCTGTTATCAATAAGGGACAGTTGGTGCTCTCTAATCAGTGTGGACAAACACCTGTTTCTTTCTATGTAGGTTCGGTCAATCCGTTTGCTACTTATGAGGTCGACATCAATCAACTAACGTTGAAGGGAGACAAAGGTGTTAAGGCTGACAGTGTGGAAGTGGGTTTTGAGTTGGCTCGTTTGGGTTTGCAAGATCGTGTACAGCTTGTGGCTCATCGTTCTACTCAAAAGGAGGGTGTGTATTTGCGCATCTATGAAGATGGCAAGTTGGTTCGTCAGGAATGCTATACGGATGATTTGCCAGATGGTCCCTTCAAACTTCGCGCCCAACTCTATGGACATTCGTGGGGCGCTTTTATTGAAGAAAATGGACATACGGATTATATCGGTTATGTATCTGTGAAGAATAACTTCAGTAAGACGATTGATTTTCGTCGTAAGACGGATGCTGCACAAGCTACTTTTAACGTTATCTCCAATTTAAAAGGGTGTTCGGCAGTTGGTGGTGCTCGTTCTTATCTTTCATCTGGTATCGGTCAGGCAGATATCCGTTTGATTTCAAATGAAGACCTTAGCCCTTATATGGACGATAACCGCTTGTGGTTCACTTTTTCATGTCGTGGTATAGATATTTTCCAGTCTGCACAAGGGGTATTGAGTGTGGATCCTTCGGTATTTGATGTTCGTTTTGAAGGTATGATTATGTACGATCATGGTGATGGCTTGCTGCGAAATGACTATGCGTCGCACTTGTTCTATAATCGTCAAACGCAAGAATGGTGTGCCTATGCCTGCGATTTTGGTGGCACCTATAATCGCGATGGACGTTCAGGTACAGGATTAGTGATAGGCACTTCTAAACGTGATCCGCGTCGTGGATTCTCGGTGATGAAAGCCCGCAAGGTGGAGCCTACACATGTGAAACATCACAATGAGGATCCTTGTATCTTCTATGATACCGATGTGAAGAAATGGCGTTTACTCACTAGTGTGTTTAAAAATGGTATTGTATCAGGTACTTTTGAAAGCGATTCTTGGAATGGCATATTTACCCCCGTTGCAGATCCTATTAAGATGAACTCTACAGGTACCTCTATGCAACGCATAGATGGCAAAGTTTATGTTTTCATGGGTGGATTGGGCGAATTGCGTTGTCATTCCTATCCAGACCTTAAGTTGAAAGGTGAATTGAATTTGGATTTACAACCCCATTGGCCGAAACCCGCGCAACGTGTATGGGCCAGTTTGGTTCCTTTGCCAGAGGGATATCCCTATAAATATGTATTGCTGACCATGGACCGTCCCAATTTCCCCGGTACCCCGAAACCTAACTGGAGTTACGGAGCACTTTACTTCTATGGTGCAAACCCTAAATAATTGAAATAATTATATTCTACAAGATGGGAAATAAAAAACTTATACAGGCTTTAGCGCTGGCTACATTTTTAGGCATTACAACTACGGTCTTAGCACAAATAACAGAACGTCCCCGTCCTGTATCTTGGGAGCAGTTGGTGCCAGGTGCCCGATTTATGGATAGATTTCTGCCTATGCAAGGCAGTAGGTTAGTAGCTGATAGTTGGGGGGCTAAAGGGGTCAAGTTAAGATTGGCAGATAATGGAATAGAAAGTCGTATTTGGTCATTTTGGGGTGGAAACATCGTGAAGGCAGACGATGGGAAATACCATCTGATGGTTTGTGGATGGCTTGAAAGCTCACCTGCCGGTCATATGGAATGGTCAAGGTCTTATGTGTTCAATACCGTTAGCGATACTCCGTATGGACCTTTTGAGCTGCGCAATATGATAGGTCGTGGACACAACCCCGAAGTTTATCGTTTGCTTGACGGACGCTATGTACTCTATGTAATCGATGGATGCTATGTGACCGACAACTTGAACGGAAAATGGCAAAAGTCAAAACTCACTTTCGATTCGCGCGACCGCAACATAGTAGAAGGACTATCCAACCTATCGTTTGCGCGTAGGTCAGATGGCTCTTTTCTGATGGTGTGCCGTGGTGGTGGTATTTGGGTGAGTCGAGATGGCTTTCATTTCAGTCAGGTAAGCAATGAATCCGTCTACCCCAAGGTAGATGGTCGCTTTGAAGACCCTGTCGTTTGGAAAGATAGTGTGCAGTATAATTTGATTGTAAATGATTGGTATGGTCGCATAGCTTACTACCTTCGTTCGGCTAATGGTATAGATTGGACAACGGATGCAGGAGAAGCGTATATGCCGGGCATTGCCCGCCATGCAGATGGAAAAAAAGAAGATTGGTTTAAATATGAACGGCCTAAGGTCTTGCAAGATGAATATGGACGTGCTGTACAGGCCAATTTTGCAGTAATTGATACGCTCAAGTTTGCTGATGATGCCTGCGATAACCATAGCTCTAAAAATATAACCATCCCTCTCAATCCCGGTCTTCTGCTCCATGTTGAAGGAAATAAAAAAATCGACTGTATGTCTCGTGACATTCGTGTCAAGGTATCATCCGAAAAACATTTCGCTCCTTACAGCGATTTAGATATTGCTTCGCTCCGTCTGGGAGCTCCAACAGAAGTGGACTATGGACGAGGATGTCTGGTCAAGAAACACGAACGGGTGGGGAATGATTTGATACTTACTTTTGATGGAAAAGGAAATGGACTTACTTCCAACGATTTTGTTCTCAAACTTATAGGAAAGAAGAAAGACGGAAGCATTGCGTATGGCTATGCGCGATTGCCTCAGGCATCGGTTCACTCCCCTTTACTATCTGCTCGTGCTCCTCGTTTGACTGCCGATGGGAACTGCCGGATTACTGTTGAAAATTTTGGTCTTGAAACGGCAGAACCCAGCACCGTTTGCGTGGAATATACCGATGGAAAAGGACGTGGAAAAATGTTGGGTTCTGCTGAAGTGTCCGCTTTAAAGCCCTATGAATCAACAGAAGTGTACTTTAAGCCTGCTGTCTCCCTAACGTTAGGAAAGATGCAAGAGTTAGGAAAAGTATCGGTTATTTTGAAGCAACATCGCAAGGCTATAGGGCGTGCATTTATCACCCCTATCCATGCCCCCCAGATGCTTCAAGAAGCTACTACGTTGACTTCACCGAATGGGCAATTAACGGCCTCGCTTTCCATCCCCACTATTTCAACAGGAAAGTGGGGAATAGCTTCGTTAGCTGTATCTTTCGCACATCAAGGACAAACACCTACTCAGTTGATGTCTGCCATTTCTTTGGGCTTAAAGACTAATCAAAGAGATTTCTCGCGACGCGTCTGGTTGATAGCGGTCTCAGATGAAAGGAAGATAACCGATAACTATGTGATGATTACTGGAAAACGAAGCCACTGTGTCAACCATGGAGTAGAACGAACCTACACCTTTGAAAACGACAAGAAGCAACTGTTACAGTTCACTCTGCGTGTATATAACGACGGAGTAGCTTTCCGTTATCAATTGCCACAACACATAGATGCTACCAAAGGAAAAACTGAAATTCTGTTGTCCGAACATACTACCTACAACATTCCTCAAGGAACTAAACGCTGGATGCAGACTTACGATCCTACAAGTTATGAACGGTTCTATCCCTTGATAACCGACGGATCACTTCCCAACGAATCAAAAAAGTTCGATTGGGGGTATCCGTCTTTGATTGAAGCAGCCCAGGAACAGTTTGTGCTCATTACGGAAGCCGGGTTACGTCGCGACCATGCTGCCAGCTATTTGAACAATAAGGTTAAGCCCCATCAATATCAGGTGACATATGGCGACAAGTCATTGCCAATAAAAGCAGGTTACACCTCGCCTTGGCGTGTGCTGATTACAGGAACGATGGCTGATATAGTGGAGTCCACTTTGGTTACAGATGTATCTGACCCCTCCGAAATGACGTCAACCGATTGGATAAAACCCGCACCTGCCTCATGGATCTACTGGGCTTATAATCACGGTTCCAAAGATTACAAAATTGTAAAAGAATATGCAGATCTTGCCGTGGATATGAAATGGCCCTATCTGCTTATTGATTGGGAATGGGATGTCATGGGTAATGGCGGTAATATTGACGATGCCTTGCGTTATTGCCATGAACATAAGGTGAGCCCTTTACTATGGTACAACTCATCTACCAATTGGATAGGGAAAGGCGCTCCAGGTCCGCTATACAAACTGAATACGCCCGATGCTCGTAGAAAAGAAATGACTTGGCTGAAGGAAAAAGGGGTGGCTGGAATTAAGGTAGACTTTTTCAAAGGAGATGATGTCAAGAGTGTAAACTATTATCTCGACTTGCTTGAAGAAGCGGCTCGCCAACGCTTGCTCATTACCTTCCATGGTGCAACTGTACCGCGCGGATGGCAACGCACTTATCCCCATCTGATGACAGTAGAAGCTGTGTATGGAGCAGAATGGTATAACAATGCCAAGAGATTAGGACCCCGTGCAGCAGCTCACAATTGTACCTTGGTCTTTACGCGCAATGTAATAGGTCCCATGGACTATACTCCAGGTACGTTTAGTGATAGCCAACACCCACATTTCACTACGCATGGCCATGAGTTGGCATTGCCTATCCTTTTTGAATCTGCTTTGCAGCATATGCCCGATCGACCATCTGTCTATCGTTCATTGCCAAAAGAAGTTAAGCAGTTGCTAAGCCAACTCCCTACCGCTTGGGACGAAACTCGTCTCTTGAATGGTTATCCAGACCATCATGTCGTGATGGCTCGTCGTAAAGGAAATGCTTGGTATGTGGCTGGGATAAATGGTACAGAATCTGCTCAAGAGTTAAAGATGAACTTGAAGCAGTTGGGGCTTGAAGGTCGTACAGCCACGCTGATGGCCGACGGGCAGACTCCACACAGCTTCCGTATTGAAACATTAAAGATCACTGCATCCATGCAAGTATCTACATTACCCCGAGGAGGTTTTGTTTTGCTTATCGATTGAGGCATGATTTTCCTTACCGGGGATTCCCGATGTGAAGAACTTGACATATCTGAGGTAGGATACAACGATAAACTTACTATAATCGTGTAGAAAAACACGGTGTGGAATCCGGGATATTTACAATTATGGTAGATTCTTTGCTTCAAAATATTTGTGGCTAGTGAAATTTTAATAATTATGGATATGCCATTCAAGTAGTGGTTAACATATATGAAAGTTAAGATAACAGATTTATTCAAAAAATGGTAGAAAGGATCTTTATAATAGAAAGTTCTGTAGAAACAGTGAATTGATATCGTTTTTGGGTAGATGAGAAACTGACAATTATAGAATTATTGTTGAGTAAAATTTAACAGAATCTATTTTTTTATGTTATAATGGATAAAATAAAGGATTTTCATAAACTCTCCTGGCTTCAGCGAATAGGTTTCGGCTCAGGTGACTTGGCACAAAATCTGATTTATCAGACAGTATGCATGTATCTGCTATTGTTTTATACCAACGTCTACGGCCTTAAGCCCGAAACGGTAGCTGTAATGTTTCTCATTGTCCGAATAGTGGACGTAATTTGGGATCCGCTGGTCGGTACTTTTGTTGATAAACATAATCCACGCCTGGGTAAATATCGTGCTTATTTGGTGCTTGCAGGTATTCCTCTTACCGGATTTGCCATTCTTTGCTTCTGGAATGGATTTTCGGGTAGTCTGGTTTATGCCTATATTACTTACGTGGGGTTGTCGATGCTCTATACTTTAATAAATGTGCCTTATGGAGCCTTAAATGCCTCACTGACCCGTGATACGAACGAGATCACGACACTGACCAGTGTGCGTATGTTTTTGGCTAACACCGGAGGATTGGCCGTGGCTTACGGTATTCCTAAACTGGTGGCCTGTTTATCACCTGACGGACTGACGAATACAGCAGCTAGTGCCGATGCATGGTTTGCCACAATGACTATTTACGGTATTGTAGGATTGTTGCTGCTGGTTTTCTGTTTCACACAATGTAAAGAGCGGGTGGTAATGGATGCGAAAGAAACGGAGAATGTGCAGGTGTCCGATCTTTGGACAGAGTTTCGTCGTAATCGCCCGCTACGTATTCTGGCCTTTTTCTTTATCACGGCTTTCGCTATGATGGCTGTGGGAAATTCGGCAGGATCCTATTATATGTTATATAATGTACACGGAACGAGCGACCAGATGGCCAATTTCATGGCTCTTGGTTCCATTCCGGCCTTTATATTCATGCCTTTGGTACCGTGGATCAAACGCAGGATAGGAAAACGTGCTATGTTTTCTGTGTTTTTGTCGGTGGCTATTATTGGAATGGCGTTACTCTACGTCATTTCGATGATACCATCATTGAAAAATCAGATATGGCTGGTTTACGTGGCCCAGTTTGTCAAATCTACAGGTGTCATCGTAGCTACAGGTTATATGTGGGCATTGGTTCCTGAAGTCATTTCGTATGGTGAATATACCACGGGTAAACGCATTTCGGGCATTGTGAACGCATTGACGGGTATTTTCTATAAGGCGGGTATGGCCCTTGGCGGTGTAGTACCCGGTTTGGTGTTGGCTTATGTAGGTTTCGACCAGAAGAATACCGTCAGCCAGTCCGCTTTTGCCGAACAGGGTATTTTATGGTTGGTAGCCGTAATTCCCGCTTTGCTGCTTTTGCTGGCCATGTTCATCATTTCGAAATATGAACTGGACGATATGACTGTTGAACGTATCAATAAAGAAATAGAGACAAGAACGAAAATTTAAAAATAGAATAGTAACTGATATGAAACAAAAAATGATTTTGGTACTGCTGATAATCACTATGCTGACTTCTTGCAGTACGGCAGGAGGAAATGACCATCAGGAAACTACACTGAGGTCTCTCTTCGGTGACCGCTTTCTGATTGGAACAGCCCTGAATACCGCCCAGATTATTGGGAGGGATACAGCCGCTTTACAGATTGTCCGTACCCACTTCAATTCGGTGGTAGCGGAGAACTGTATGAAATGTGAAGTGATTCACCCCGAAGAGAATCGATATGATTTTACTCAGGCTGACAAATTTGTGGAATTTGGTGAAAAGAACGGAATGGCTGTTATCGGGCATTGCCTCATTTGGCACTCACAGCTTGCACCCTGGTTTTGTGTGGACGATGCGGGCAATAATGTCACTCCCGAAATATTGAAGCAGCGTATGAAAGCCCATATTACGACAATTGTAAGCCGTTATAAAGGACGGATTAAAGGGTGGGATGTCGTGAATGAGGCTATTGTGGAAGATGGTTCTTACCGCAAGAGTAAGTTTTATGAGATATTGGGTAAGGAATTTATCCCGTTGGCATTCCGTTATGCGCATGAGGCTGATCCGGATGCCGAACTCTATTATAATGATTATAATATGCATGTAGCGGGTCGCAGAAATACGGTGGTAGAACTGGTACATTCCTTGAAAACAAAAGGACTACGTATTGATGCCATAGGTATGCAGGGGCATATCGGCATGGATTATCCTGATATAAAAGAGTTTGAAAAAAGTATGCAGGTTTTTGCCAAAGCCGGTGTGAAGGTGATGGTTACGGAATGGGACATGAGCGCTCTGCCTACTATCAGCATGACGGCCAATGTATCGGATACGGCTGCATATCGGAAAGAATTGAATCCCTATCCAGTGGGATTACCCGATTCGGTATCTCAGGCATGGAATTTTCGTATGAAAATGTTCCTTGACCTTTTTGTGAAACATTCGAATTTCGTATCCAGAGTGACGGTATGGGGAGTAACAGACGAAGACTCATGGAAAAACAACTTTCCGGTACGTGGTCGACATGATTATCCGCTTCTTTTTGATCGTAACTATGAACCGAAACCGTTTGTGAAAGAACTGCTCTTTGATAAAAAATAAAATGATCTGTTTAATCTTCAATATAGACTAAATATGAAAAAAGAAATGAGATACCTGGTTCCGGGTGATTATATGGCAGATCCGGCCGTACATGTCTTTAATGGTAGGGTTTACATCTATCCCAGCCACGATTGGGAAAGCGGCGTAGAGGAGAACGATAATGGCGATCACTTTAATATGAAAGATTACCATGTCTTCTCTACTGACAACATAATGCATGGAGAAGTCACTGACCACGGCATTGTCCTGCAGGTAGAGGATATTCCCTGGGCAGGCCGCCAGTTATGGGATTGTGATGTGGCTGAGAAGGATGGAAAGTATTATATGTATTTTCCACTGAAGGATAAAAACGACATTTTTCATATTGGTGTGGCAGTTAGTGACAAACCGGAAGGTCCGTTTATTCCGCAATCTGATCCTATCAGAGGGAGTTACAGTATTGATCCCGCCATATTGGATGACGGTGATGGAAATTACTATATGTATTTTGGTGGTCTTTGGGGCGGGCAACTACAACGTTATCATAATAACAAGGCTATGGAGAGTGCCGCGTTTCCGGCTGACAACGAACCAGCCATTCCCGCACGGGTGGCCAGGCTAAGCCGAGACATGCTGGAATTTGCAGAGAAGCCCCGTCCGGTTGTGATTCTGGATGAAGAAGGCCGTCCATTAACCCAGGGGGATAACGGACGTCGTTTCTTTGAGGCGTCCTGGATGCACAAATATAAGGGGAAATATTATTTTTCCTATTCTACGGGAGATACACATCGTTTGTGCTATGCTGTGGGTGACAATCCCTACGGGCCGTTCACTTACAGAGGTGTGATCCTTACGCCAGTGGTAGGCTGGACCACTCATCATGCCATTATAGAATATCAGAACAAATGGTATTTATTTCATCATGATTGTGTGCCTTCGGGTGGGAAAACCTGGCTTCGTAGTCTGAAAGTAACGGAACTGGAATATGATATGGACGGTAATATAATTACAATAGACGGAGGAGCGTAGGGCTGGATCATTCCGATCTGGCAAGTTTCTTGTTGACTGTAGGATTATTTGTCAGGATAACTAGACTACAGCTTGGTTGTCCGCCGATAATTGTGTTTTGTAAAAAGGAACAATATAAATTTAGATGTCGGTGAACAAGCTAACGTGACCATGGTCATTCCACTGTCATGTGATATTTTTATTGTGTCCTGTAAACAAACGAAAGTTTAGGATATTATATGAAAAAAAGCAGGCTGTAGTGACAACTCTTGTGTATGCCATTATAGATTATCAGAAACAGAATGATTATAATGGTATAATTGATGAGCGGGTAATGAGCGCCTGATATGTTCAGGGAGATTATCTGGCTTTCCTTTCCCTGAGTCGGTAGAACAGGAGAAGGAAAGGAGAAAGAAAAACAAAACGAATCATGTGGCTAAGATTTAAAATATTTGTAGGATATATCACTCTGATTGCCCTGCTCACTTTTACCATTTATTTTTTCCGCAAAGAACAGACAAAGCGTATTATGTTTCAACAGGATGAACAGGAACTTCTCCATTTCTGGCATATGACCGGCGAAGCCTACTTTCATAACCTTTTTCCTTTAAGTTGGTAAATGCAATTAGTTATTCCGTCAACTTGAAAGATGAATTGGAAGTTGGGTGAAAGTTAAAATCGGTGGCTTTTTGTGAATGTGGACTGAAAAACTACCGTTTTTTTTAGTTTTAAGATTCTCTCTGTTTCCTGTCACATTCTATTTGCCAGCAAAGAAAGAATCTTTTTAGCTTTTCTTTTTTTCATTATTTCCATTACATTCAAGCAGGTATGCAAAAGTATGTTTTTGCTCCTGAAAATGATTAGCGCAAATGATTGTGAATGAGTGAAATATAATACAATCGGTGGCTTTTTGAAGGGACTCTGAAAAAGCCACCGAATAGGACATTTCCAGATACTCAAATCGGCAAGAAATTGCGTGTTGGAGTATAAAAGAAAACCCATTGAAATGACTGTATTTCAATGGGTTTCGAGAAATTAACCGAATCGTTAGTGGTGCCACCAGGAATCGAACCGGGGACACAAGGATTTTCAGTCCTTTGCTCTACCAACTGAGCTATGGCACCTTTCTCGTTTGCGGGTGCAAAGATAAGTATATTTTTTAATACCGCAATAACTTTGGAAGAAATTTTCGCCAATTTCTGATATGGAGAATAATAGTTGTATTTTTTAGATAATATATATCCCGTATCAACTACCTGAATAGCCGATACGGGATTACTTTTTATATACAGAGATATACCTTTACCTTTTAGGACTTAGGTATCTCCTTTTTGGTGTTTCCGGTTTCCGGAGATGTATTATTAGGGGTTGCACTTCCGCTTGAAACCTTAGAACTTCCTGACAGAGTTGCATCGGAAGCTGTTGCATTGGAAGTTGTTGCACCAGAAGCTGTTGCATTGGAAGTTGTCGTACTAGCACTACCGGCAGCTACATTCGCAGTTTGAGGCTGTACTTCCCAATGGAACGGTTCGAAATTGGAATTCGGGTCTACCCAAGACGGTTTCTTTGCTGCATAGATGATGAATGGAGCAACAACGACAATGATAGCACCGATAATCAGTACGGAGAACCATACAGTGTTGCTACCTGTAGAAATCTGGCTGGGCGGGATAAAGCTAAGGATAAAGGCAAGCAATGATCCGCAGAAACCGAGTCCGCCGACGAACCACATTAAACCGTTGCCACTCTTACCGATACGGAACGGGCGGTTCAGTTTTTTCATCTTATAACGAAGTGCGATTGCTCCGGAGAACATCAGCAGGTACATGATAAGATAAAGAATCACTGTCAGCTGAGACAGGATCTGGTAGAAACTCTGTACAGAAGGCATTACCACAAACAACAGACTTAATACAGTTACTGCTATACCCTGCACGAACAGAATGTTTTTCTGTACACCCAGTTTGTTTGTTTTCTGGAAGAACGGAGGCATATAACCGGCTTTACCTACGGCAAAGATACCTTTTGACGGACCGGCAACCCATGTCAATACACCTGCCAATACACCGAAGGCAAGGGCGATGGCAATGATCGGTGATAACCAGGAAGCATGGATATACTTGAAGTAGTTGTCAAAACCGACAAGTAAGCTCTGAGTCAGGTTAATATCATTTGCGGGGATGATAACACCAAGTGCGAAAGTACCCAGCACAAAGATAAGAACGGTGATAAGCGCACCGATAAATACTGCTTTCGGGTAGTTCTTGGATGGATTATCTACATCTTTCACGTGGATACCGCCCATTTCCATACCGGCATAGAACAAGAAGATACTGGCGGCTAGAACGACATTGTCGAAATTGGTAAAGTCAGGGAAGAAGCTGCTGTCGAAATTCATGTTAGAGTGTCCGCCTGTTGCGAGATAAATGATACCTAGGATAATCAACAATCCGGCCGGAATAATCGTACCGACCAAACCGCCGATTTTAGCCACTTTACCAACCCAGCTCATACCTTTCAGGGAAATGAATGTTGCCAGCCAATAGATGATAAGTACGACGACAAGCGTGTAATACTTGTTGTTTGCCAGTGACATATCATGTACGTCATTCATTCCGATGAAGGCGATGGATACGGCACCGAATGTTAGTACTGTGGGATACCAGATTGTACTTTCAATCCATTGTACCCAAATGGCGAGGAATCCCAGTTTCTTGCCGTAGGCTTCGCCTACCCACCGGAACACACCGCCTTGTTTATCCTGGAACATGGCCGCCAATTCTGCTGCGACGAGCGATGTAGGAATAAGAAAGACAATAGCTGCAAAAAGATAGTAAAAGGCCGAACTCATTCCGTATACGGCCTCGGCCGGTAGTCCACGCAATGATACTACTGCCGTAACGTTCATGATAGCGAGGGTAAACACACCCAGCTTCACTGCATTTTTAATATTTGCCATAAGTTAAGGTTTTAAGTGAAAAATATTTTAAAGTCAGTGTTATAACAACATTTTGTACGAGATGTTCCCGCAATCTCTTTCAAAGTTCGTTAATTAACATCGTAAAATAGATAGATTGTAATAGAAAAAGGTTACTATCGCGCAATAGTAACCCTTCACTTTTTATCGGGAAAGTCTTTTAATCGACGATCGTGATATGATTCTGACCGAATACATTCAGTCCTAGTTTGTTCATGATGTACTGGATAGCCAACTGTGCTTTTACAGAGTTACCCGATCCATCCAAAGGAGGAGCGAATGCTGCGATACCGAACTGTCCGGGTAGCACACCCATCACACCACCTCCTACACCTGTCTTGGCCGGAATGCCGGAAGTATACATCCAGTCACCGGTATGTTCGTAGAAACCTACCGCGGCAATCATGGCCGTGATTTTAGGAGACAAACTGGCGTCGAACACTTCTTTCTTGGTCACCGGATTCACACCGCCGTTGGCGATTGTTCCGGCAGCGATGGAAAGCTGCAATGCGGTCACTCCCAATGAACATTGACGCGTATAAAGGTCTAGTGACATATCCGGATCATCATAGATACGGTTGTAATTCTTCAGCAGCCAGGCAATGGAGCGGTTGTTGAAGTTAGTATCCGATTCGGACTTATACAATTCGTCTATCAGTTGAGGAGCACTGCCGCACAAGTCGGTTATGTTTCCTACGATGGCGTCCCATTTTTTGGCAGAGTCGCCTATTGGTTTCACCATACTGCAAGCGGAGATGGCGCCGGCGTTTACCAATGGAGTAGACGGGTGGTCGTTTTCCAGCAAGATGGCGATGATAGAGTTGAAAGGCAAGCCTGTCGCGTCAGCTCCGATCTTGTCCAATATTTCTTTGGCGCCATATTGACGCAGAGCCAGGATAGCCGTATGTACTTTGGATACGGATTCTATTCCGAAGCGGTAGTCGGTATCTCCCACATGGATGGTCTGCCCGTTGAGCAGGCAGACACTGATTCCAAAGAGATCTTTGTTGACATTAGCCAAGTAAGGAATATAGTCGGCATTCTTGCCTCCTGTATTCGTCTTTACCTGATCGTATGCCTCCTGTACCACTTCTTGCAATTGAGCGAGTGTTACTTTTTTATTCATAGATCTTTTATTTTTTAGCTGTTTTACGACGGCCGCCGTGGTTGAATATTTTAGCTTCTACCGGAAGATTCTTTTCCTGTGCTATGCGGGTAGGAGTAGGATAATCCAATTCTTCCAGTTCTGCGATGGCGTTCTTGATGTCGCCCAGCAACATATCTGCCATATCGCGGCTGAATCCCTGACGGACAACGACACGCATCACTACATAATCTTCCAGTTTGGAAGGCAATGTATAAGCCGGAACCATCCAACCGTGTTGAGACAGTTTATCCTGCAAATCATACAAAGTCCATTTAGCGTTCTTTGCATATTCCGGTTTCAGATACCAGATGAACAACGGGTTTACCACTTCGTTAGAGTAGTTGACGAACGGAGCCATCTTGGCTATTTCGTCATGGATGTATTTAGCGATCTGCAAAGAGTTGTACTGTACTTCTTTGTAACCTTGGAATCCTAAACGGATGAACTGGTAGTACTGTCCCAGAATCTGAGCAGCCGGGCGAGAGAAGTTCAAACCTACTTGAGTGATGTTAGCACCCAGATAATTTACACTGAACGACATCTCTTCTGGCAGATATTCCTTGCCTTTCCAAACCACCCAACCGAGTCCCGGATATACCAGACCGAACTTATGGCCGGATACACTAATGGAAAGCACCCATTTCAGGCGGAAGTCCCATTTTGTTTCCGGGTAAAGGAACGGAAGGATAAAACCACCGCTGGCAGCGTCTACGTGGATAGGAATGTCATAACCGGTCTTGGCGTTGTAAGCATCGAGTGCTTTGTCCAATGCTTCTACGTCATCGTTCAGTCCTGTCCATGTAACACCCTGGATTGGTACGATACAAATTGTATTCTCATCACACATCTTCAAGGCTTCTTCGGGGTCGAGTGTGGTTTTGTCAAGTGTCAGAGGCACTTCACGCATTTCAATCTGCCACAACTGTGCAAATTTCTCCCATACAACCTGGAAACCTGTAGAAATAACAAAGTTCGGTTTATCAAACGGTTTACCTTGAGCCTGTCTTTTCTTACGCCAGCGCAACCAGGCAGCTACACCACCCAGCATACAAGCTTCTGAGGAACCGATAGCCAGAGCACCGGTTTTCCAAGTATCTTTTTCCGGAGAATTCCATAGGTTGGCAACGATGTTGATACATTTACCGTTCATCACTGCGATACGCGGATACTCAGTTTCGTCAATGTAGTTAATGTTGATGGCTTCGTTCATCAGCTTGGTAGCATATTCATCCATGTAGGTAGTCACGAAAGTAGCCAGGTTCAGGCGCGGTTGAGTCTGAGCGAATGTTTCGTCTTTTACCATCTGATAGGCGACTTCAGGAGTAGTAGGTCCATCAGGTATCTTCTCTACCGGAGAGGGTTGCAACATTCTGTCTGAACCAAATGCTTCTGTTTTAGCATCGCCTTTTCTGAAATTTAAATCTTCCATACTTAATTTGTTTTTTTAAAGGTTTAGGGCGATGGGGATTTTCCCCGTCGAATTTCCCACAACAACAGCAGCAGGTTTTGAAAGTTTTCGGCTTTTACATTATTTGGCGTTTATTAAGGGGGGATTCGTTTTGAACTTTATGCGATGAGTATTGTTCTCATCAAACCTAAACTTTTAACGAATTTGCGTATGAAAATACAGACGGGAAGAGGAACGATTTCTCTTATCACTTTAATAGCCATCTGGTCTGTTTCGGCACTGACTTCTCTGCCGGGGCTGGCCGTTTCGCCTATATTGGGCGATCTTACGAAGATATTTCCGGAAGCTACGGATTTGGATATCCAGATGTTGACTTCGCTTCCTTCCTTGCTCATTATTCCTTTCATTCTGCTGGGTGGTAAGTTGAAGGAGAAAGTAGACTTTGTCCGTATCCTGAAAATCGGGCTTTGGCTCTTTGCGGTGAGCGGTATGTTGTATCTGGTTTCCAATAAGATGTGGCAATTGATTGTAGTAAGTGCCTTACTGGGTATCGGGGCTGGGCTGATTATTCCGTTATCTACCGGTCTGGTGTCGAGGTATTTTACCGGAACTTACCGGGTAAAACAATTCGGCCTTAGTTCGGCAATCACTAATTTTACGTTGGTGATAGCGACTGCCGTCACCGGTTATCTGGCGGAAGTCAGTTGGCATTTACCTTTTCTGGTCTATTTGCTTCCGCTGATTTCTATTCTGTTGATCGGTCGTCTGAAGAAAGACCGGCCGGAAGTTGCCGCTGCGGATAGTGCAAGTTCGAAAGAAGAACGGGCGGCGATAGATACCGGCGGTAGTAAATATGGTATCCATGTGAAGCATTTGATAGAATTGATGTTCTTCTACGGAGTGACGACTTATATCGTATTGGCGGTGATATTCAATCTGCCTTTCCTGATGGAGAAGCATCATTTCTCAAGTGGAAATTCGGGCTTGATGATTTCTCTTTTCTTTCTGGCGATTATGGCTCCGGGATTCTGTCTGGATAAGATTGCGGCTACATTGAAAGAACGTACCAAAGCATACAGCTTGCTGTTCATGGCATTGGGATTGTTGCTCATCTGGATAGCTCCGCTTGAATGGCTGATTATTCCCGGATGTCTGTTTGTGGGGTTGGGCTATGGTGTCATCCAACCCATGCTTTATGATAAGACTACGCATACCGCATTGCCGGAAAAGGCCACATTGGCACTGGCATTTGTAATGATGATGAACTATCTTGCCATCTTACTTTATCCTTTTATCGTTGATTTCTTCCAATGGATATTTCATACCAAGTCTCAGGAATTTCCTTTTATATTCAATCTGGTGATTACCGTTGTCACTTTCTGTTGGGCTTATCTGCGCCGTAATACTTTTTTGTTTAATGATCAACTGAAATAACAAATGAAGAATAAGAAACTGGAGGCCAACTTGAGTATGGCTGTCTCGAAAGTGTTTAGTGGTTTGAATGTGAATGCCTTGAAGTTCCTCCTGCCTTTGTGGATGAGTCCGCTGACAGGGGCTACTTTCCGATGTACTTTTGCTGCCGTCGCTTTTTGGGTGATCAGCTGCTTCATGCCCCCGGAGAAGACAACTGCCAAAGACAAATGGCTTCTTTTCTTATTAGGCGCTTTGGGACTCTACGGCTTTATGTTTCTCTACCTGACCGGTTTGAGTAAGACAACGCCTGTCTCCAGCTCTATTTTTACCAGCCTTCAACCTATCTGGGTATTTCTGATCATGGTATTCTTTTATAAGGAAAAGGCGACAAGAAAAAAGATAATTGGTATCTCCATCGGATTGACCGGCGCATTGGTCTGCATCTTGACCCAACAGAGTGACGACCTCGCCTCCGACGCCTTTTTAGGTAATATGCTTTGCCTTCTCAGTTCTGTCGTTTATGCTGTCTATCTCATTTTGAGTCAGCGCATACTTACCGCTATCGGTGCGATGACAATGCTTAAATACACATTTTCGGGCGCTGCCGTTTCCGCTGTCATAGTGACGCTGATTACAGGATTTGAAGCTCCGGTATTGTCCATGCCTTTCCATTGGACACCTTTCCTTGTGCTGATGTTCGTACTGATTTTCCCGACCACTTTGAGTTATATGTTACTTCCTGTCGGATTGAAATACCTGAAAACGACGGTTGTTGCCATTTATGGTTACTTGATTCTGATTGTCGCGACCGTTGCTTCTTTGATATTGGGGCAAGACCGCTTCAGTTGGACACAGATGTTTGCCATCCTCTTTATTTGCATCGGGGTTTACCTGGTGGAAGTGGCGGAAAGCAAGGAAAGCAGTACAAAACCGGCTTGAAACGATTTACTTCTGCCGTATGAAAAGAAAAGAGGGCAACCACCCATCGCAGGCTGCCCTCTTGCTTATGTCATCATCATGTTTTATAGAGAGGAGTTGATTGCTTGTGCTATCGACTTGAATTCTTCATCCGACAATTTCAATTTCGGATTTGAGAACAACATATCCGATTCCTTTTGGATAGGAATTAAATGAATATGAGCGTGAGGAACTTCGAGTCCGATAACTGCTTCGCCCACTTTTTGGCATGGGAAAGCTTTTTCGATGGCACGGGCTACTTTTTTTGCAAATACGTGCATTGCGGCCAGGTCTTCATCGCTCAAATCGAAAATATAGTCTACTTCCTGTTTGGGCACTACCAATGTATGTCCCTTTACCAACGGATTGATATCGAGGAAAGCAAAAAACTTTTCGTTTTCCGCCACCTTGTAGCAGGGGATTTCGCCTGCGATGATTCTGCTGAATA